>JAAUYH010031592.1_pt1 | contig 26305 bp, 21 predicted proteins | sample 7278061 | NCBI WGS metagenome assembly JAAUYH01 (sample SAMN14350203, study PRJNA611818) | marine sediment metagenome | isolation source: surface marine sediment (0.6m) | place: French Polynesia: Moorea | collected 2018-08
ACAAAGCTCACGGTGGGCTTCGCTATTCTTGCTCCAAACATAGATGCACCAAACGCTTCATACCTTAAGCTTAATTTTTATCCCTTCGGAGTGATTGAAGAGCGTTATAAGCAGTAGTCCTCAACGCCTGCGATTTATAGTAGTCGACCTGAATGGTTTGAGCGGCTTTGAGGGCGTCTTGGAGAATCTCAGCGGCTGATGTGGGCTCGTTTAACTCTCCAGCGGCAGAGGCAATGGACCTCAACGCCTGCGATTTATAGTTGTCGGCCTGAATGTTTTTAACGATGGGTATCAGCTCATCCTGGACTATTGAGAGTGCTTTGTTCTTGTTGTCTAATTTAGGTAGAAAATCGGCTGTCTTGTGGATGAACTTGACTAAATTCCGATCTCTGTTTTCACCTGAGCCTTCATCTTTAGCATATTTCTGATTGATACGCTCAATCACCTGTTGGGACTTAGGCCACTGCTCATCCTTGGCGAATGCAACGGCGGCATCCGCCATGATTGAGGCATGCGCTTTAGGGACTGAGTTCGCCAACTGCCACTCTATTTGCATGATCTGGCCTTGTGGTGTGAAGGACAGCCAGCTGCCCGCCCCCGAGAGCACCCCAGTAATTACGGCTAACGCCAGCACAGTGCGGTACACCCGCTGCCGACTGAGGCGCAGTAATCGTTCCTTTTGGCGTTGTTTAGCGCCCCATACTAAATAGGGGCGCTGCCGCCCAATCAAATAGAGTTCCTGAATATTCAACAGCCATCGGCGATCGCAGTCATTCCCCAACCACTCATTCACCCGCCAATCTAGCAGTTGATTGGCTTTATCGGCTGCCGACAGCTCTTTCCCCGCTTGGCGGATCAGAGCCGGAATCAAGCGTTCATGGGCTAGCTCGTAGCCCGTTTCACCTTCTCTTTCTTGGGGGGTAATCAGCCGCACATCCCCCCTGACCAACCAGGCGACTGCTTCAGCGACCTCCGCAGGCTTAGCGGTGGCCTTCAGCTTTGCTTGTATCTCTGGCAAGGTCATCACCCCAGCGCGGACTTGCCGATCTAAATCCGTTAGCGCCAGTAGCGTTTTCATGGCTGCTTGTCGCTGACCAGGGACCACCCTGGCGGACAAGGTGCGCTCCAAAAAGCGGGTAAGGAGTCCCTCTACACCGCCAAACTTCTGAAAAGCTACCCGGCTAAAGGCCCGGAGTTCGTCTTCTCGTTGGCGCTCAATCATCCAAGCCAGAATCTGTAAATCCACCGGAGAAATTAACCCATCTTCTCGATTGGCCAGGGCGTCCTCCGCCAATTCTTCAACAAACTTGCTTTCAAACTCCAACCGCTCAGACTTGGCGATCACCGCCAAAATCTTGGCCGCCTCCGTAGGGGTAAATTTTTCGAGAACAAATACTTCCTGAGGTCCGAGAGCGTAGCCTAATGCCTGGTGAAGCCTACTAAGTTGATACAGCAAGTCAGAGCGGATCGAGACTAAAATCTTCACCGGCAGGGGGTCTGGGCTGCGATACCAATCTGCTAACGCTTGCACAAAAGGCTCTTGGTCGGCAGCCCGCGGCGCATGGACAAAAAACTGTTCAAACTGGTCTAAAAGCAACACTAAGGGTCGATCAGCAGCGGCGACTGCTCGGGTTAAAACGGCGACCAAATCCCCCCTATTTTTTTGCTGAGGCAGGATGTCTTCTATCGGGGCTTTCAGCTGCTCAGCCAACGCTTTCGCGATTGTTTGGATGGGGTCGCGTTCACTAAAACGAACATAGACCCCCCAATAAGCGCTCGTCTCATGGGTTAACTGAGGCCAGACGCCCGCCTGTAAAAACGAAGTTTTGCCGCAGCCCGACTCTCCCATTAGAATGCCAAATCGGAAGGTAGCTGTGGTTATCGACTCGATACACTCCTGCAAACTGCGCTCTCTTTGCAGCTGGGTAAACACCTCGGCGTCTTCTCGATTAAACGGTCGCAACCCTTTAATCGCTTTCCGCTCAATCGCCTCCCTGGGCGAAACCCGAGTCTCTTTGGGAATGGCCCGAACAGCAATGGCCAAAGCACTGGTCAATAACGCCAACTCAACGACCCCAAAAATGACAGGATATATCGCAGAAACTTCTATGCCGAGGCGTTCAAGTAGTTGAAGACCAAAGCCTGCTTGCTCGGTTAAAAAGCCAGGGGGTTTACCCAAAAAGAACAGGGCGATCGCAGAGAGGACTAGCAAATTAAACCAATTTTTTGCCGCGATCAGTTCCGCAATCCACTGAAGGATGCTTCCCAATGCTTCAGTCGCTTCTCGAAGTAATTTGGCGGAGAAATGCTCAGGCAAGGGTTAAAGGAATGAATAGGCCCTTCTTATCATAGATCGCCACAAGAACGTAAAGAGTTTTACAAAAGCGATCTAGTGGCTAAAGCCGCTGACGAACCCCTCATAGACAAGGAATTCAGCCTTATGACTCATTGTTATTGCTCATGCAGAGCTGCCCGCAGGAGTTTGTCGCTAATCTTCTCCGCTCTCACCTTATTGCGATTACTGATCGCAACCACTATCCTTCCAGAAGGCTGAGCATACGTAATACTGGCGTTAAATTCATGCTGACTACTGCCCCCCGCATCACTAAATCCTGATCGCATTCTTTGATCAAAACCGAGCCGCTGCTTAGCAGGCTCACTGAGCACGGATTCACCCTGCAAAGCCAGCACCCACCGATGCATATCGCTGATGGTAGACACCATACCGCCGTTGCCAACCAGAACCCAACTATATTCCCAAGTATCCGGCGAGCTGCACCCAAGTATCCTGTTTGGCGTCGACGCCACAGCAGGAAAGCTTTCCCCCCAAAAACCCGTTGAGGTCATACCGGCGGGAATTAGGATGCGCTCACGAATATAGTCCGTATAGGCAAGCCCTGAGACCTTTTCTATCAGCATCGCCAGAAGGGTATACCCGCTGTTTGAATACTTCTCTTTAGAGCCAGGGGCAAACCGTAACGGCCGCCCCATAATCTCTTCAAAAGCTCTGTCGCGGGTCATCGCTTCAAAGTCGCCAAGCTCTTGAGTCTCGTGATAGCTCCGTAGTCCAGACGTGTGAGTAAGGAGCTGTTTGATGGTGATGTTGGCCTTATCGCCGGGAAGATCTTCCAAATAAAGACTAATGGGATCGTCAATATTCAAGAGCCCCGCCGCGTCTAATTGACCAATCGCCGCGGCGGCAAACATCTTGGTGACCGATCCAATGGCATAGATGGTGTCCGCCGTATTTGCAACAACATCTTCACAGGATGAGAATCCGTACCCTTCCTTAACAATTACTCGTTCTCCATTAGCGATAAGAATTCCGCCTGAAAATCCTGCCGCTTCCAAATCTTTTAGGGTGCTAGCAAGAAGGAGAGTTCTAGTTGGCAGAACGACGACCCCCAGGAAACCAAGACCCAAAAGCAACAGACAGAAATACAAAGCTTTCTTTCGAAATCTCATAGTTTTTTAAATTCTAACAAAGTAGAGTTAATTCCCAGTTGAATGGAAATCAATCAATGCTTTTATGGAATTTCCGATTCGATTGCCAAAACATGAAAAAAAGCTATCAGCTTTGAACAATTACTATGTTGTTCTAGAGCTGATTTAGAAATTCCCTTAATTAGTGAGCATTAAATCTATGCAGGGCCTTTCATCTACTGCATTCTTGATGATTATCATAGTCATCAACGTCGCTATAGGATTGATATGGACATTCCCTATTGTACCGACTCAAGTAGTTATCGTTAGGGCAATTTTTCAGAACAGTCTTGATACTCTTTATATAATGGGCGCTTTTGCGGCAGCTTCTATTTTACTGATTATTTTATGTGAAATGGGTTTAGTGGCGCTGGTTAACTTTCTTGCCCGAGATATGTTTTCATCTAAGCGGATGCCTCTGGCTCTTTCCGTAGAAATACCCAGAATACTTACTATTCTGATTATTATGGTTTTCTACAGTCTCTCATCTGCTGCAATTGCATTCGTTCTCGCATCAATAACAGGATCTATTAACTATGCAATTTCCCGCCGACAATGGGACGGTATATCGCCACAAGAGATTCAAGAATCATTGTTTAGTATTTCTACATACTATTCTCGATTATCAATTGGATTTGCTGTCCTTATAATTTTCTTTTTTGGCTCCTTCCTTGTCCTCGATGGTTCGCTAACTGTGGGTCAACTAATCGCATTAACTTGCCTAGATTTGCTACTAGGAAATTTTGCTATAGATCTTTCATCAGCAGTTCTTAAAATTCAAAGCATGTGATTCCGTTGGTCGTATATACCCCATCAAATACCCAGCTTTCACAACACACAGCATCATTACTCTCAAGGTTAGATGGGCGACTCTCCCCTCTGGCTTGATTTCCACTATATCCATCAGCCCCATCCAAAGATTACATAGATGTCATGCAATTTGTTCATAGCTGGCTCCATTGAGTAGCTCAAAATACTAAACGGTACTTTGGGTCTTTGTAAGCTGGCGCAAAAGTCTTGAAAAGGACTTTAACCCGATTCTTTCACTTAGAAATATTGCGCGCCGGGTCTGTCATCAATGGAGGTCTGAGCCGCGCATGAATAACTCTATTTTTTGAATTTGGTCTAGATACTATCTGGTTGCGCGCCTGCAGGAGACTCAATCCATTGACGACTCAAACCAATGTAGCGCAGGGCCATGAGCGCCTTTCAGAACCTCAAAATTCCACCGCTCATTGCCAGCTTACTTATCTCCAACTTGTCCTGTGTTCAACCGCCATCGGGGTAACCGGCGGACTGGTCGCTACGGTCTATTACTTTGTTCTAGAAGGGATGATGCATGGGGTCTGGCATACCTTGCCAGAGCTGGTCAAACCCTATTTCCCAAGCTGGCTGCCCTTTTCCAATTATGTTTGGATCGCCGCCAGCATCGGTGGATTTTGTGTCGGCCTGATCCTCTATTTCATGGGATTGCCGGGAGAAATGGCCCAAGTGGTGGATAAAATCCATCAGCCGGGGCGAATCGACATCCGTAAGACCCCAGCCATGGTCATTGCCTCGCTGGTCGCGATCACCTCCGGCGGCAGCGCAGGGCCAGAAGCGCCCTTAGTCCAGGTGAACGGCAGCTTTGGCAGTTGGCTCGGAGACACCCTCAAACTAGATACCTGTTCAGTCAGAGTTCTGACTTTTTGCGGCATGAGCGCAGCGTTGGGGGCCTTCTTCGGAGCGCCCATCGGCGCCGCTATCTTCGCCTTAGAAATTCCCCATCGGCGGGGGCTGGAATATTATGAGGCATTGCCTCCCGCCGTTATTTCAGCCATCCTGTCCTTCGCCGTCTTTCGCATCAGCACCGGGATGACCATCGGCGGCTTCTATCACTTTGAATCAGTCCCCGACCTCACCCCTATGAACTTATTAGAGGGATTGGTATTGGGTGTAGTCGGCGCAGGCGTCGCCGTACTGTTCATTTATGTCTTTCGATTTGTCGGTTACCTGCTGAGTCCCCTAGAGCACTACCGCATTGTGCTAGCAACCTTAGGCGGTCTAGCGATTGGGCTGATCGCCTTTGTCTATCCCCAAACCCTCTTCTTTAGCGAACAGCAAATCCATACGGTGATTGAGACCGGGGCGTTATTAGGGGTTTCTGCCCTACTGATGATCGCCCTCGCTAAGATATTCGCCATTAGCTTTACCCTCCATTCAGGCTTTTTGGGCGGCTTTATTTTTCCGCTGTTCTTTATTGGGGCGAATGTGGGGCTGGCGATCGCGCTGGCGATTCCCCAGATTCATCCCACTGTGGGCATGGTCTGCTTGATGGCGGCGGTCAATGTGGCCGTCACCAAAACCCCCATTAGCACCAGCATTATTCTCAGTGTCCTATCGGGAACTTCTATGTTGCCGGTCATTGTTATATCCAGCTTCTCCAGCTTTCTGCTCACCAGCCAGATCGCCATGATTAAAACCCAGCGATCGCGCAGCGCCGAAGCAGACAGTATTCCCATCTGGTCTCAAAATAATTTGATAGTCAACCTGCGTCAGAAAATTCACAATCCCCAACCGGAAATCCTTCAGGTAGACTAAGAATTTGCCGATAGAGGCGCTCTCTATATCAGGGCATTGAGACCTATGCGACTGTTCAACCGCTTACAGTTTGGAAATCTGCGAGGAGACTTGTTTGGCGGCTTAACCGCCGCTATTGTCGCCCTCCCCCTAGCCCTAGCCTTTGGGGTGGCGTCAGGGGCGGGCGCGATCGCAGGGCTGTATGGGGCCGTCTTTACTGGCTTTTTCGCGGCGCTGTGCGGCGGCACCCCCTCCCAAGTCACTGGACCCACCGGCCCCATGACGGTGGTGATGGCAACCGTCTTCACCAAGCTGATTGCCGAAAATCCGGAAAATGGCTTAGCGATGGCGTTTACAGCGGTCATGCTGAGCGGAGCGCTGCAGATTTTATTTGGAGTCTTGCGCCTGGGGCAATTCATCACCTTGATGCCCTACACCGTCATTTCCGGCTTTATGTCTGGCATTGGGGCGATCATCATCACGTTGCAACTAGCGCCGTTACTGGGTCATCCAGCCCAGGGCAAGGTAATCGCCGGGTTGCAACAGCTGCCAGAGGCGCTAGCGGCCCCTCACCTTGCAGCTACCGGGCTAGGTATCTTAACCCTGGTTATCGTATTTGGCTGGTCTGGTAAGCTGGCGAAAATTGCCCCTTCCCCACTGGTGGCGCTGATTGTTTGCACAATTGTCTCAGTCCTAGTTTTTCCCAACAGTGATGTGCCCCGCATTGGCGAAATTCCCCAGGGCTTTCCCCAACTGCAATGGCCCCACCTCACCCTGGCTCAGATCCAGGATATCGCTGGCTATAGCCTGATGTTAGCCATTCTGGGAGCCATTGACTCATTGTTGACCTCCTTAGTCGCCGACAACATCACCCATACCCAACACGACTCCGAACAAGAACTCATCGGCCAGGGCATTGGCAATCTGCTGTCGGGTCTGTTTGGCGGGCTCCCTGGAGCAGGCGCCACCATGCGCACCGTAATCAATGTGCATGCGGGCGGGCGAACTCCCCTTTCGGGCATGTTTCACGCCCTGGTGTTGTTATGTATTGTGCTGTGGACCGGAGACTATACCGCCCAAATCCCCCATGCGGTATTGGCGGGGATTTTGATCAAGGTGGGCATTCGAATCATCGACTGGAGTTTCTTGTGGCGGGTGTGTCAGGTGTCGATGCGAGCGGCCCTAGTCACCTACGGCGTCTTGATCCTAACAGTATTTGTAGATCTCATCACAGCCGTTATCGTTGGGGCGTTTATCGCCAACATGTTGACCATCCATCGACTCACCAGCATTCAAGTTGAAAAGGTGCGAACGATTACTCACCCTGATGAAGACCCCAAAGTTATCTTGACTGCAGAAGAGCGGCAGCTGATGCATCAGGGACGGGGACGCATTGTTTTGATTCAGATGAGCGGCCCCATGAGCTATGGGACAGCCAGAACAATCGCCTTTCAAATGGGGCGCGATTATGACATCTTGATCCTCGATTTTAGCCACGTACCGCTGATCGGAGTCACGGCGTCGCTAACCATTGAGACTGAAATCAAAGCCGCCCGCCTTCAACGACGCGAGATTTTTATCGTTGGAGCCAATGGTCAAGTAAAAGAGCGGCTTCGGCGGTTTCAGGTACACAACATACTGCCATCAGGGAATTTTCTGCCAAGTTGTCACGCAGCCCTGATAGTCGCCTTAATGATACTCAATACGGGAGCTTCAGAGCCTGTTCTGATTTTCCCCTCTCAGGTTTCGTATCCAGAACGTCGTGGTTAGGGCTCCCGATTCACCAACTATCGTGTTGATCAGTCCTGTCGAAAATTGGTAGGGCAAAGCATTTGGAGCAAAATTGACAAAAGTTTCTGAAGACTTACAGCCAAATGCTTTGCCCCCACAGCGGTACATCACTTATCATCAACCTAGCGGCTTGAAGATTCTTCTTTTACAAGAGAATTAACCCTATCTCCACCTCTCTTAGTTTGACTTAGTCTGAGGCGTTGTTGAACAGAGGGATAAATGGGGTTATTGCGGAGCCTCAATCGCCCTCACCCTAAATCCCTCTCCCTATGGAGAGGGACTTTGATTCCGGCTCCCTTCTCCCCCAGGGAGAAGGGTTGGGGATGAGGGTGGTTCATCCGCAAATCCCTAAAATCTCTCACCCAGTCCGAAATGGATACGGCTATCTCCGTCATCACTAAAGCCAAAGTCAACCCGCAACGGTCCAAGAGGCGTTTGCACCCGCAACCCTGGACCAAAGCCAAAGCCGCTGCCCGGTTTGTCTCGAACCAGGCCCGGATCTCCGAGAACCCCGCCTTGGGAGCCTAATGCGCTGCCAAAATCAACAAATAAAACTCCTCCCAAGAAGGAACCGAACAACGGGAAACGATATTCCGCCGTAGCTTGAACAAAGCTTCGGCCCGCCGCCAACTCACCTTCTTTAAATCCGCGGACTGAATTGCCGCCGCCCAGCGCAAAGGCTTCATAGGGCGGTAAATCTCCCAAGACTGTCCCCGCCTGAACATTGAACGCAAAGGCTTCAGGGCCATCTCCAAATCCAGTCAAATCGACTGGAACATAGTAGCTATAGCTGCCCCTGAGCCGATTCATCAAGATACCGCCCGACCCTACAGGTACGGACTGCTCCGTTCCCACCCGCAATAGACTTCCACTGGTGGGATTAGATGGGTTATTGCGTCGATCCTGCACAACGCCCAACTGAAGGGTCCACAAATCGTCCCGTCCCGAGCCGCTAAAACTAAGGGGATTGCCTAACTCATCTTGGGTTACCCGGTCGCCGCTTTCGTCTGTCGTGACAACCCTTTGATACTGGGTTCCCAGCGAGCCTGTCCAGCCATTGCCCAAAGGGCGGGTGAAACTTAGCCCGCCGCCGAATCGCCGCAGGCGAACCTCATCGCCATTCGCGAGCAAGACTTCTGTCGGCCCATTATCAAACACCAGGGACGTCGATTGTCGGGCGAAGGCGTTGACCGTATAGGAGGTTCTGTGGGGATCGCCTGCAATCCAAGGATCCGTAAAACTCACGTCGAACAGCACATCATTGGTGCTGAGCTGGACCTCTGTTGATAACTTTTGATTATTCCCCCCGAAGTTGTCTTGACGATAGGTCGCCGTCCCAAAGATATCGCCTCTGAAGTTGAAACCGGCGCCTGCTGTCACTGAGCCAGTACTTCGCTCTGTCACATTAACAACCACCTTGACTTTGAGGGGATCTTCTTCGCCTTGAGCTAGGGATAGCCGCACATCTTCAAAGATGCCTAAGCCAAACACTTGCTGCAAATCCCGTTCAATTTCCGATTGGTTAAATACATCCCCCGGTTTAGACTCAAACTCTCGGGTAATAATAAAATCTCGGGTCCGTCCTTGAATCGGATTGCCCTCCTCATCCTGCGTTATCCCATCTTGAGTGATAAATCGGACTTCAATATCCTCAATCACCCCTTCCGCCACCACCAAAGTGGCGACCCCGTCGGGGGATATTTGAGGAGCGGCGATCACTTGAGCCAGGACGTAGCCGTTATCTTGATACCACTGGTTGAGTTCCAGGATGCCTTCTTGGAATTTAACCAGGTTGATAATGTCGCCGTATTGCGCCTGGAAGATTTCATCCACCGCCGTTTGGGACAACGCCTGGTTCCCTGACACCCGGACACTTGTGAGGACCGGATTAGGCTGCACCTGGAAGGTAATGCGCACCCCTAGAGAGGTGTCTTCGGGTATTGCCCGCACATTGGCGAAAAAGCCTGTGGCAAAGATATTGTTAATGTCTTCCTGCAGTTGGGAGCGGGTGGTGGCGGCGCCAGGGCGGGTTGCGATCGCGCCATATACTTCACTTTCTAGTTCCGGCGTCAACTCGCCGGAAACTCCTTGCACCTTAACCTCAGCCACCAGCACTCGGGCTTCGGGAGGGGGCTGTTCCGCCTCCGCCTGAGAGTCTGAGGCGTCCTCTGAGGTCGTTGGTTCAGCTTCGATGGTAGACGATTCTCCTTCAGATCCTGTATCAGCCCCCGTATTAGCGGTTCCTCCATCTGTAGTTTGGGCCAGTAGAGAGGATTCTTTGTCCTGTCTGGAGATGGGAGTCGTTTCAGTGCTGTCTGGATCTGAACTGATGGTTACTGGAGATTCCCCCACCCCACTTTCAAAAGCTACCGTGTATACGGATCTCGAAACGGGTTGTGAAAAGTGGCCTGATCCCCCTAAATCCTCCTTCAAAAGGGGGACTTTGAGCGTGTCCCCCCCTTTCTCAAGGGGGGTTAGGGGGGATCCCTCCCTTAGGGATGGGTCTCGATCGCTTGTGTCTATGCTGTGGCCTTCAAAAGGTGGGGGGACGTTCGGCAATGCCTCAATTCTATTCGGGTCTGGACTGATGGTTGCTAGAGATCCCCCCACCCTCTCTGCTAAAGGGGAGCTAACGTTCGGCAATTTGTTTTCCCCGTTAAAGATTCCGCTTTTTTTGAGAATAGGGGGATTAATTGGGCGGCTTAACTGAACAGTACGGGAATTTGTCTGAGGCGCGATCGCTGAAGTCGACAAATTAACTTCAGCTGTAGGCGGCCCAACCTCAGATTCGACTTTCAAAACCTCTTCTGCTTGAGGTTGATTAAGAACTGTGGGTTGACTAAACTCAGCAATGGCAAAAGTTTCGCCCTGAGTTTTCCTCGAAATATCTTCCAGAGATTGGGCAGTGGGTAATGCGTCGACAGTCTGCGCCGCCGCCAGCTCTTTTGCCAAAGAAGGCTGCTTGGAGGGCTTTTGAGGAACAAGTTTGCTCGTAGAGGCTGTAATCGGAACCGTTTCGCCCTTTGCCCGGGAGGAAACCCCTAGCGTCGCCGAAACTGTAAAGGCCGCCAGGAGAACTGGAGATAGGCGCATTCAAGTTACTCAACTTAACACTTATTACAGATAGACGTCCGGCAGCGCCGGAAAACTTGTCATTTGTGACAGTTCCCGGACTGTTAGCAACTCTGCATCAACCGGTTAGTCATTGTGACAAGATCACTGTGTCTATCCAAGTGCGTATCTGTGAAATCCGGATGCAGAATTCTTGCAATCCAAACCGCCCTTGGGGAGAAAGCACATATCTTCAGTCATCCTCGTATCGACTGCCTGAACTCACCCCCATGATTTGCAGCTACTGGCAGTATTAACCAGCGTCGGCCCACCGCTGTCTCCCTGGCCATTAACCCCTTCGAACGGTAAGGCGTCGCCAGATTAAGGATCGTCAAATTCAAAGAAGCTGTTACAGGTAACGAGTCAACAATCGGCCAAGCTGTTCGCACGCCCACTCCAGCTCAGCTTCGTTATAGTAAGCAAAGCAAAGGCGTAAGAAATTTTTGAACTCTCTGTCTGGCGAGAAAAGTGTTCCCGGACGAAACCCGATATTGGCGTCATGCGCTTCTGCAAGTAAAAGGTTGCTGTCGACAGATTCGGGGAGTTCCAACCATACAAAAAATCCCCCTGTCGGATGGACAAAATTAACTGAGCTGGGCAGTACAGAGTCAAGAACCTGCGTCATATGGGCGCACCGCTGACCATAAACGTTACGCACGCGCTCAAGATAAGTATCTTGGAGTCCTAATGCCAGCGCACTTTCTATCATTGCCGACGTAAATGGACTGACACCGCCCCCACTCTGTAATACGCCGCACTGACCTAGTTTAGAAAAAAGCTCCGGCGCGGTTTCAATCCAACCCAGTCGCACCCCAGGACTGAGTATTTTCGAGAAGGATCCTAAAGAAATTACGCGGTTGTGATCAAAAGCAGCCAATCTAGGCGGCGCCTGACCAAAGTAATTGAGGAGTTGATACACCTCATCGGCTACGATGAAAAACTCATATTTGTTGGCTAATTCGATGAGCTTAACTCGCCGCTCTATAGACAGCGTGGCGCCCATCGGATTGTGATGGGTAGGAATAGTGTAGAGAAAAACCGGTCTCTCTACTTCAAGCAGATTTTCCAAGGCGACAACATCAAGTCCTTCTGAATCAGTTGGAACTGAGACAACACGCAAATTCCGACTATGAAAGACTTTAAACGCTAAAAAATACGTCGGCGCTTCAACCAGCACCGTACCTCCAGGTTTAGCCACTTGTCCTGAAACGAGATCCAGCCCATGGGAAGCGCCTGCAGTCAAGAAAAGATGCTCTGGAGTCACCCGACTTTGATAATGGCGGGTTAGAAAGTCAGCCAGGCTCTCCCGCAATGAAGGAGCGCCTGCTAGCGGCGCGTATTGAAGGCAGGTTACATCCCCCAAAGAAAAGTAGCGTTCAGCAGCCTCCCGCAGTTCTTTAAACGGCAGAAGCGCCAAATCCGGTCGGCCTATTCCAAGATCTATTCGCCCACCGTTTCGCGGCTGAATTTCCATGGATCACCCTATAGTGGAATAACACAGCGATCGCTGACGTTATTCCACTATAGATCTTCAACTCAAAGCGGGGAATTCGCCATCCAACCCCAAGAAATTTTGGTCATTGGTCATTGGTCATTGATTGGGGAAATGCAGCAAAATCGCCACCCATCCACCCATCCACCCATCCACCTATCCACCCCTGCTTCCTCCGCCTCTTAGTCCTCCCTTCTAAAGTCTCTCCGGCGCATGCCCCACCATCCACGGTCTCGAACTCGCCGCGCTTTGGTATCTGGGCGCAGTGGGCTCGCGATCGCGTTTTACAACCCTGGGTTCTGACGAGGCTTGACGCGCGATCGCCCCTAACCCCCCTGAATTCAGGCTAATATTGGGCGGTGAAAAGAGGCGCTTGACAGATCCTTGACAGGTGGGACAAGACATCGGTTTGTCAAAGTCGGCTAACCGTCGCCAAGCGTCAAAGTCACCATCGATCTGACACCGAAACTCATACAGCGGCATAGTGTTTCCCCCTAAGTCGGCAAAATACTCTTGTCAAAGATGCCAGTCGGCAAGGCTAACGTGCAGCAGGCGTTGGGAATATCGACAATACCGCTAACCCGTCCCTCCACAGGGGCGCAACTCAAAAGCAGATAGGCCTGTTCCCCGGTATAGCCAAACTTTTTCAAATACTCGATTGCGTTTAAACAGGCCCGGCGGTAAGAAACATGGGCGTCAAGGTAATACTGCTCTCCCGAAAACTCATCAACCGAGATGCCTTCAAAAATTAAATACTCTGAGTATTGCGGTTCAACCGGACCGGGCTTGAAGATTGGGTTGACCATGCCGTATTTCTCAACCCCACCCTTAATGATATCGACATGCAGATCGATATACCCGGACATCTCGATCGCGCCACAGAAAGAGATTTCTCCGTCCCCTTGGGAGAAGTGAATATCCCCCATTGAGAGATTCGCACCGTCGACATACACCGGAAAATAGATGCGAGACCCTTTGGACAGATTCTTGATATCGCAGTTCCCCCCATGTTCACGGGGAGGCACCGTGCGAGCCGCCTCAGCTGCAACTCGATCAAATTCAGCCCCCTTCAGCGTTCCCAATACTGCGTTCTCAGGATTGGGCAACGCCGCTAAGGGCGGAATCGCAGGCTTCCAAGGCGGACCGCCCTTTTCCACCAGCGCTTTCTCTCGCTTGTTCCAGGTGGCCAACAATTCTGCCGAAGGGGCGCAGCCAATTAAGCCAGGGTGGGTAATCCCCGCAAACTTGACCCCGGGAATATGTCGGGTGCTGGTGTAGATGCCCTGCAAATCCCAACAGGCTTTAGCCGCTTTGGGGAAGTGATCCGTCAGAAAACCGCCCCCATTCTCGCGGGAGAAAATGCCCGTGAAGCCCCATTCATCCCCTGGCAAGGCGCCAATATCCAGCAGGTCAACCACGAGAATATCTCCGGGCTCAGCGCCCTCCACTCGGATCGGTCCGCTGAGAACGTGAACCACAGTGAGATCGACGTTGTGAATATCACTCGGATCGTCATCATTTTTAATTTGACCATCCGTCCAGTCTTTACATTCAATTCGGAAAATATCACCGGGTTTGACATTAACCACGGCGGGAATCTCTGGATGCCAACGATTATGCCCCGGCACGTCTTGCTTGTGCATAGGCTTAGTCAAATCAACCTTGAAGAGAGTTTCAGGCATAGCTTTAATTTCCTTGTAAATTTAATCTTGATCTAGCCAAAGGAGAAAGACCCCCTAACCGGCTCTCACATATTCATCTTTATCTGAGCAGGAAATCAAAAACTCCGCTTTTAGGGAGTACGAACAAGAAAAAATTGACCGCAAAAATCCCATTAATCTCTATTACATCAGTAAGACAAAAATCATAGATAATTTTATGAAGCTGCAGTGAATTAGTGCGTCATCGTCAATCTATTTCATGCCTGAATGATAGTTTCTCATTCATGAATGAAAAAGTAAAATAGACTACAAAATTTCTATTTTTATATTTAGGAAGATTAAGATTAATTCAATGTAAATGAATCTGTATGCCTAAGTTCATAACTGTTGGTAAATCGAAAGATGGATTCGGTTTTGTCCGTTAGGCGGAAGGTAATACTCGTCAAGGTTTCTGCCTTAGGGCGCTTTAAATTCATCGCGTCATTTGCCGATGCTAGCTTATGAATCAGCCGGATGAGGATGTAATTGAAGCAACCAGGCAATACATTTGATTAGTTTGATTGGTGAAATTTTACTAATTCGTAGCTCAATACACAGCTTTAGGTTTTATTCGGTTTTACTGTTTTCAAATCAAGTTAACCTCAAAAGCTTTTCAAATTTAATTGGAATGCAAGATAAATTCCAATAATCATTCCAACAATCTATCAAGGGGAATTCTTCTATATTTTACGGGTATTCTCAGCCTAATGAAATCTAGAGGGAATGCAAAAAAGATGATATTGTCAACCTATTTAAAATGGTCGGCCTCTGTTGTTTTTTGTATTGATGTCTTCTAAATAACTTTAGGGTCTATGCAGGGAGCAAGTAATGGTTATTACGGGATACCAAGGTCTGTTCTTGTTCTATGTGGGAGCAGTTCTACTATTAAATGGAGTTTGGCTATTGGGCCATATCTCCAATAAAGAAATATCATTGATGAATTTCTTTGCTGGCGGAGTCGGAGTATTCGTTTGTATCTCACTTCCCACTCGAGCAGAGCTTACAGATTTACTGCCGTTTGAAGTGACTGCTTATATTCTTCTATTCTCGTTTACTTACTTCTTTGTTGCGATCAACCAATTCTTGGGAACAGATGGTCGAGGGTTGGGGTGGTTTTCCTTTTTTGTCGCCATCACGGCGGCGCCAGTCACGATCCGGTTATTTCTCAACTCAAATGGATTGCTCTGGCCAACTTGGTTAGCGATCTGTTGGGCTTCTTGGGCCGTGCTATGGGCGCTATTCTTTTTACAGCTAGTGCTCAAAATGCCGATTGCTAAACTGAATGGTTGGGTTTGTGTGGCGCAGGCCGTTTATACCGGCTGGCTACCGGGGTATCTTCTTCTGACAGTCCCTAGCTTCAGCGGTCTCATTTCTGGATAAACGCCCGAGTATGCAAACCTAACGCTAGTATACTTTACACAGTTATAAAGTCTACTAGAGCCTGATGCCCCTAGCCCTTTGGCGATCGCCCCTTTCCCGAGCCCTTCATCGTAACCGAGCATTGCCCAATTCCCGGTATGTGCAACTGGCGACCGTCCGTCCCGATGGCGCTCCTGCCAATCGAACCATTGTCTTTCGAGGTTTTTTGAAAGACCAGAATGATTTGCAGTTTGTCACCGATCGCCGCAGTGAGAAATGTGAACAGATTCGCCATCAAGCTCTAGGCGAACTGTGTTGGTATTTCCCAAAAACCCGCGAACAATTTCGGATCCTGGGGACATTGACCTTGATTTCTATGGATACCCCTGAGCCGCCGCTTCAAACTGTGCGCCACACCCTTTGGCAAGCGCTATCCGATAATGCACGCCTACAATTTGCATGGCCGCACCCTGGAAATGACCGAGCTGAGGCTGCTGCCTTTCAACCTGAATCGCCCAGTTCCAGCAACCCGTTACCTAACTTCTGCGCTCTCTTAATAAGGGCAACCCAGGTCGATCATCTGGAGCTTCGAGGGGAACCCCAAAACCGTTGGCTTTATCAACTTGATCAAACTGGCGTGTGGACCCAAATAGCGATTAATCCTTAGTTTGGGAAGCTTTCCCGGTTAGTAACGCCCTCCTACCAATAGAAACCATCCGAAAATTATGAGCAGCGATCGCACTCTCTGAAGGAAGCGCGATCGCACTTGATATTATGGCAATAGGCCAATGCACTAAGGAGAATTCAATAAAGGGAAATCAATAATGTACGCCCTCGTCTCATTTGAAAAGATCCAACTGCCGCCAGGCGCAGTCGTACGCCTCCCTGCAACCTGGCAGGACTATCATACCCTTTGCCAACAGCGCGGCGATGGCTCAATTCCCCGCATCAAGTATCGTAATGGGGAAGTCCTACTCATATCTCCGCTACCTAAGCATGGTCGAGACGCCCATTTGATCGCCAGTATTATCACAACGCTTCTCGATCACGAGGGTCGTGAATACGATGCATTTACACCCGTGACAATGGAATTACCTGAAGAAAGCGGGATTGAGCCGGACTACTGCTTTTATATCGACCATTGGGAAGCCGTTTCGGGTAAAGAACGGATTGATTGGCAAAACGATCCCCCGCCAGATTTAGTGCTGGAAATTGATTTGACGAGTTATTCCAATGTTAATGATTACTTGCCTTACCGGGTTCCCGAAGTTTGGTTGTACCGCAAAAAGCAATTATTGATTTACCAGTTACAAACCGCAGAATATCGTCTTCAAGAGACAAGCCGATATTTTCCAGAGATTCAGCCTCAAGAGGTGATCGACCGCTGTATTCAGATTGCTTACGAGCGCAACACCAGCGCCGCCATTCGAGATCTGAAGCAGCAGTGGTGATAACTAGGGTATCAGCTTTAAGTAGGACATAGTCATTGGTGAAGAATATAGGAGACAGGAGACAGAATCCAGTTCCTGACTGACTTCTGACCTCTGACTTTCTTCAACCATCCACCCATCCACTGGGCCTTTATTTTCAAACCAACCCCTTAGCCTTCAACCGCTTGAGAGCTTCTCGTTTACTCAAAGCCGCCATAGCATGAGTTTCAACAAATCGGTTCACCTCATTCGGCGCAGTTTTGGAATATTCCCGCAGCGCCCAGCCAATTGCCTTTTGGATAAAGAATTCATCCGACGAGGCATTCTCTTCAACCAGTGCAAATAACAAGGCTTCATTAGTGTTGGCTTTGTAGGAGAGTTGGAACAACAGCGTCGTGCGTCTCAGCCATATGTTGTCGCTATGGCGCCAACGGTGGATATATTCACCGACTTCGTTGGGGCGCCGCTTGAACAAATCGCCAACCGTATGGCTGGCTAAGCTATCAACGGTGTCCCACCAAGATTTGGTGGTGATGAGTTGTTCTAGGGTTGGCAAAGCGTTGGAGGGGAGGTGTTTGCGAAAGTGATGCAAGAAATTGGAGCCGAGATATTGAAATTCTCGCTCAGGCCAAGACCATAAAGTCAGGAGAAAATCATCCAGCTGGCTCAGCGCTGGCCAGCCCTGTTTCGCAATAAACTGCTTGAACAGCGCTGTCTGCTCCGGCTTTTTTATCCCCAGAAATTTGAACTGGTTGCGCATATATTTTTCCATTGCAGGCGCATTCTCAGGATGGGCGTGTTGCTCAAAATAGCTGCGCAGCGATCGCAAATATTCGCTTGGTGTTTGATTGGTTTCAAGCATGACTCAATAGGCCTTTATAAGTAGGACATAGCCTTACTACCAAGGGCGGATGGCCTGCCGCTTCTCCGGAAACATCTCCAGAGGGCCAGTCTCCATTGGAGACTAAGCCGCTAGATGGGCAATATAGAGGGGCCCAAAGAAGAAGACGATCCAGCCAGGGAACTCAATTGTGCTTTGTGACCTGTACGAAAAATTCACCGTCGATCATCTGCATATTCTCATCGGTAGCTTGGGGCTAATTATTTTAGGCCCCGCCCTGTTTTTAGCCTGTATTCCGATGATGATCAACGCCCTATTTAGTAAACGCCACAGACACCAATGTTATAGCGGTTTACCATTGATAATTATCAGCCTTTGCGTCAATGGGTTTAACCTATGGCTGATCTGGCATTCCAAACAGTGGCATATCCGTGCATGTCTATAATTCCGCGTTAATTCATTAGCAATCTGACTGCCAAAGCAAAATCGCCCTTGATATCATTTCAATAGGTTCGCTGATCATTCATTCATTTTTTTGGAGTGCTGACGTCACATGGAAGACCTAAAACAAGCAGAGCGTTTAGAGCTAAGCCGTTCGCCTAAAGCTAACGCGATTGTTTTCTTCGATGGCGAATGTTTGCTATGCAATAGTTTTGTTGACTTTATTCTTCGTATTGACAAAGCCAATGTTTTACAGATAGCAACGCTGCAAGGATATACAGCCCAGGAACGTCTGCCTGCGTTGCCCGAACAAATTGAAGAATGGTCCATATACTACATTGAAGCTGAGGAAATTTACGATCAATCGGATGCGGTTTTAAGGGTGCTGTATCGTCTGGGAGGAATCTGGCATTGGTTGAGTTTTGCCCGAATCGTTCCTCGTCGCATTCGAAACTTTGTCTATAAAATAATCGCCCGCAATCGATATCGTTGGTTTGGGCGTAGGGCGACTTGCCGGATGCCTAGTGAACAAGATAAAGCCCGATTTTTGCCGTAATCTAATTGTCTAGGATAGATGTCGAGGTTGGCCATGACTGATTTCTATGACCAGCTTTCATCGGTATATCATCTGGTTTATCAAGATTGGGACCACGCGATCGCATCCCAAGCTGCCCAACTTGCAAGCATCATTGAAACCCACTGGGGAGCCGAAATAAAGTCGATTTTGGATGTGTCCTGTGGTATCGGGACCCAGGCTATCGGGCTAGCAAAACTAGGATTCCAGGTCACAGCCTCCGATTTGTCTAGCCAAGAAATCGAACGGGCGACGCAAGAGGCCCGTCAGCGGGAAGTCGCCATTGACTTCTCTGTTTGCGACATGCGGCGGATTCGCGATCGTCATCATCGTCAATTCGACCTGGTGCTGTCCTGTGATAATTCCATCCCTCACCTATTGACCGATGAGGACATTCTTCTAGCGCTTCAACAAATGTACGCCTGTACTCGACCTGGCGGAGGCTGCCTCCTAACCGTTCGAGACTATGACAAAGAACCGAGGGGCGTCGGCATTGTCAAACCCTATGGCGTTCGAGAAGAGCAAGACAAACGCTACTTTATCTTTCAGGTTTGGGACTTTATCGGCGATGTCTATGACTTATCGATGTATGTGGTGATTGACGATCCGCAATCAAATCAGCCCATTACGCAAGTCATGCGGTCAAAGTACTATGCGATTGGAACCGACCAGCTACTGACTCTGATGAAAAAGGCAGGGTTTTCAGCGGTTGAACGCCTGGATGGACAATTCTTTCAACCGGTATTAGTCGGTAAGAAATCCCTATAAAAGCTCGAATGTCCTCCCAATAAACCACACGTAAAACATCAGGAATAACCAACCTTCCCAAATCGTTAGCTTTTTATCTTGGGTGGTAAAGAAAAGCAGTAGCGTTCCCGCAATCAGCATCGGAATTCCCCCATGGAGAATCGTTTCTGGAATGGTCAGTTTTCCCACCAAACCGGGAATCCCCATCACCATAAACACATTAAAAATATTGGACCCTAAAACATTGCCGACTGCAATTTCCGCTTTTCCCTTGAGGCTGGCGTTAATGGTAACCACCAGTTCTGGCAGGGAGGTTCCAAGGGCGACAGCAGTGATCGCAATGATTTCCACGCCGATGTTTAAAGCTTTTGATATCCCAATCAGAGAATCAATTGTAAACCGTGCGCCAATAAAGATAAAAATTGAACTTAAAATAACAATTAAACCTTGCCGTAAAACAAAGGTTGTATCTCTATTGGCAGTCGCTGTTGAATTGTGTTGCTCGCCTTCTGAATTATCTTCTTGCTGGTTTGACTCACTGCCTTTAACTGTATAAAACAAGTACATGATATAACCGACGACAAACAGCCAAGCTTCTCCTGGGGTGAATAGGTTATCCCAGGCCGTCAACGCCAGTAAGAATGCAGATCCCACAAACAGAGGCAAGTCCACACTCACCAAATCGTAATTTATCCGGATGGTTTTAGCGCTAATTACCCCAGCCGCTCCGATAATTAGGAAAATATTAGCGATATTGGAGCCGACTACATTTCCCGCAACAACTTCAGGAGACCCCTGCAAAACGGCGATAATCGAGGACATGAGTTCGGGTAGCGATGTCCCGATAGAAACAATAGTCACCCCAACAATGAATGGACTCAACCCCATTGACAACCCTATTTTTTCAGCCGCATTCGTGAAGAAATCTGAGGCGACGACTAAGACCAAAAGACTTAGTAAAAGCAGGAGAGATAAAACAAATGGGTTTGACATTATTTCAAGATTTTCTCTATGACTTAGCCGACAGGTAACCGTATGCTGAGGATATCCGAGGGGGAAAGAAAAGCAGAATATAAAAGTTTAAAATCAGAAGGATAAATACACAAATCAGTGCTGAACTATATTCTCATCTCCTGACTCCTCTATTCTCGCTGTAGGAGAATTTCCCGCTTTAAGTCGCAACCCTAATTAGACTTTTGCTAACCCAATAAATATACCCTGCAGGCAAAACCGCTAACTTAAAGTTTCGGAAATGGACCGAATTGATTCGACGGATTAATATAGCTTAAGAAATATGGGTTTAGACGCCTCCTATGAAAAAAGTTGTGTTGCTCGGTGATTCGATATTTGATAACGGTGTCTATGTTGAACCCGAACCTGCGGTTATTGAACAACTGGGGGAGAAACTGGGGATAGATTGGCGGACCCTGCTCCTGGCGATAGATGGCAGTGTGGTCCAGGATGTGAGCGAACAACTGAAACAGTTGCCCCGAGACGCCACCCATCTGGTGATCAGCGTTGGCGGCAATGACGCTCTGCGGGAGGCGGCTTCGCTGATGCAGGATCCGGTGGATAGTGCGATCGCGGTCCTCCAGCGCTTTACGGAAATCAAAACCCTGTTTCAATGGCGCTATCGTCAGATGATGCAGGCCGTGTTGGGACTGGGAAAAGCGACGACGGTCTGCACGATCTACGATCGCTGTCCTAGCCAAGACCCCTATTTAAGCCAGCTAATGTATACGGCGCTGCCGATGTTCAATGACTGCATTTCCCGGGAGGCGATTTTGGCGGGATTGCCGCTATTGGATTTGCGATTGGTGTGTAGTGAGCCGGAGGATTATGCGGCGGTGTCCCCGATTGAACCGTCGGTACAGGGGGGGAAGAAGATTGCCGCCTGCATTGTGCAGATTTTACGGGAGCACAATTTTAATCGAAAGCAGACTATTGTTTATGGTTGAACGGGACTAAACTACTGTGTAATTCTTCGTTGGAAAGCCCGAATAAATTCTCTCTATTCTCTATGCCCAGTGAGATTGAACAACACGCCCGATTTTCCCAAATCCGCTACGCACAATGCTGGGAAGACGCCGATATTCTGATAAGTGCGCTTAATATTCAACCCCATCATGTTTGTCTATCGATTGCGTCTGGCGGTGAAAATACATTGGCGCTTCTCAGTCAGGGACCACAGCGGGTGATCGCGATTGATTTGAGTCCGGCTCAATTAGCTTGTTTAGAGTTAAAGGTAGTTGCTTTTCGGCTGCTGAGTCATGCGGAAATGTTGGTTTTATTGGGCTCTAGAGAATCGCTGGAGGATGGGCGGACGGCGTCGATGGAGCCCTCTTCTGCCGGTGATGTTGTTCAGTTAAGGACTGACCTCTACCAAACGTGTCGGCGTGAACTCTCGCCTGAAGTTCGTCAGTTTTGGGATGAACAGCCAGAGGCGATCGCCCTCGGAATATACGCCATTGGTAAGTTCGAGCGGTATCTGGCTCTATTTCGACGGTATGTTTTGCCCTTAATTCATCATCGCGATCGCGTATTTAGTTTGTTGCAGAGCAAACCGTTTAACAGTCGTGAATATTTTTACCGAGAACAATGGGATACTTGGCGCTGGCGACTTCTCTTCCGGGCTTTTTTTTCCCCATTTGTCTTGGGACAATTCGGCACCGATCCCAGTTTTCTGCGCTACAGCCAACACGACTTGGCGCCCCATTTGCTGTCCCGCACTCGCTATGCGTTGACCCAGTTAAACCCGGCGGAGAATCCCTATTTGCAGTGGATTACACTGGGACGCCACTGGAAAAAACTGCCCTACGCTTTGCGTCAAGAGAATTTTGAACCGATTCGGACGCATTTAGATCGACTGGAGTGGCGTTGCATGGCCTTGGAAGACTTGGTGAAAACGCTGGACGCCGACACGATTGACAGCTACAACCTGAGCGATGTGTTCGAATTCATGTCTGAAGCTAATTATCGTCGCCTGCTTCCTCACTTGCGGCGAGTGGGCCGCAAAGGCGGACGATTAGTCTATTGGAATCGCCTGGCGGAGCGCCATCGTCCGGACACCATGGCCCAGGTTCTCCACCCCCTCAAACAACTCTCTAAAGACCTTTTTCGCCAAGATAAGGTCTTTTTCTACGGAGATTTTGTGGTGGAGGAGATGGTCTGAAATGGATGAACTTATCTGCATTGAATCTCTAAATGCTTTACCCCGTTTAGCGTCTCAACTGTCTGCATTGGATGTCGATGAGGTGGAGCAAACAGCGCCGGACGCCCATTGGATTTTGGTTCGAAAAGGCCAAGAGCTAGTCGGTCGATGTTCTCTCTGGTGGCGGGATACGCCCCCCTATCCTAAGCAACAGTTGGGGCTGATTGGCCACTATGCCGCGCAAGATAGGACGGCGGCAGAGACGATACTCGCCCATGCCTGCCAACAGCTAGCTTTGCAAGGAAAAACATTAGCGATCGCCCCCATCAATGGCTCCACCTGGCGCCCCTATCGCCTGGTCATAGAAAGCAGCGACACCCCTCCCTTTTTCCTAGAACCCAATAATCCAGAGCACTGCCTACAGATTTTTTTAGCCGCTGGATTCACTCCATTCGCCCGCTACTCTTCCGCCCTCTGTTCCTGCCTTGACCATCGAGAACCTCGCCTTGAACGGGCGTATCATCGGTTGGAGCAACTGGGGGTCCGCTTCCGTTCAGTTAACCTCCAGCAGCCCGAACATGAGCTTCGTCGCATTTATGCGATCGCCGCCCATAGTTTTCGCCGCAACTTCCTCTATCAACCGATTAGCGAAACCGCCTTCATCGCCCAGTATCAACAGTTGATACCGTACATTCATCCAGAATTGGTCTTCATTGCAGAACATCATCAAAAGCCTGTGGGTTTCCTGCTTGCCTTTCCAGACTGGTTAACCCGTCGACAAGACGCATCGATCGATCGCTTTGTTATCAAAACCGTTGCGGTCTTACCCCAAAGCAAGTATGCCGGATTGGGCAATGTACTTGTGGAACACTGCCATGCGATCGCCCACCAACTGGGTTACCGCCAAGCCATCCACGCCCTCATGCATGACGCCAACCCTTCTCGCAATCTCAGTCACCGCTACGCCCGGACTATTCGGCGTTATGCCTTGCTTGCTAAACCTTTGTAACCAACCGGCTTAAGGGCGGCTATCCACATATCAGATGGGTTGGAATAGCGATCAATTCCCGTAACTTCATATTGACGAGGATTAGACGTATCTCCTAAGAGAATACAATCTCCCTGTTTAATGTTTCTTCCCTGACTGGTTAAGTAACTTAGCCCATCAGTTTGTGCTGGTTCGAAAATGTAGTCAATCCCTGCGTCGCATCGGGTGTAATTGTGCATCTTTACCTTTCGCTTGCCAGGTTCTCTTCTGATCAAACCGGCGATGGAAAAACTAGGGATAATGGAATTCAGTGGTGAAGGTGCTAGCATATGTGCCCTAAAACTTACGATTTGGAGGAGATTCTTGATCTGAGAAAGAATGCAGATTCAATTAGTTTTTTAGAAAAATCAAAATAAATGGATAGACAAAAATAACAATAGGTATTAGAGAACAATAGGTATTAGAGGCGCTTTTTGACTTCTGGCCCTCAAACTTATCTGCTCTCAGTTGTTCAGCATGGGATATAGAAGATCAGAATGATTTAACCGCTAATCTGAGAAATCAATATCAGTAACAATAGAAACGTTTAATTGAGTAACCGTGACTATGTACACAAAGTAACTTGTTTAACCCAGAAGGGTAACCAGAATTTACACTGAAGTCTGAAAAAGAACGCTGAAGAGCTTCCCCGGGAATACTCGGCAATACTCGGTAATACACAACTAGAGCTTGAAGCGATCACGGGTTACAGCTGTCAGATCTGCATTAGCTATCACTATTTTTCTCTACATCAAGTTACCCAATTGACATGCTGGCTAGCCCCGCTCTTACCATGAATTTGATCTATCCTCTCCCCACATATCCAACCTCTCCTGGCATTTAGCCAATATGTTCATCCCCCTTAAGGTTGTGTATGCAGTCTAAAGCCAGATGTCAAAAATTAGAAGTTGGATAAAACTGAATTCTGGCCTCTCACTTTTATTTTCTTCAGAGATAATTTCTCACTATGTATAAATTGATAGACTGAGGGCCCAATCACTGCCTTGATTTGCGCCTGTGGCCGACAGCCTAAAAAACCCGGATATTTTTGAAAATTGTTTCCACATCACAGCTGACGGCAATATTTCTATGCTAAGGTTTGTGCATTTTTTCGTCTTTTCTTAACCTTTCCTTTACTTTCGGAGTGTAATCTTTCGACAGAAAGAACATAAGCATCGCTCCTGACACACTTAAGCGATGTAGATACTGAATGGTGAGGTAGTAAAGCACATCATGGCTTTCAAAATTCGCTCGATCCGCTTTGCATATTCTGTTTCTATGGCGGCTCTACTCGCCAGCTTAACTGCTTGCGCCAGCGGTACCCCGAAAGACGCCGCGTCGTCAGATTCTGGTCTGTCGGGTAACATTCTTGTAGACGGCTCCAGCACTGTCTTTCCCATCTCTGAAGCCATGGGCGAAGAGTTCAATATTGCCAATCCTGATGTTGAACTAGCAATTGGCGTTTCCGGCTCTGGCGGCGGTTTCAAGAAGTTTTGCGCCGGTGAGACTGATGTTTCTAATGCATCTCGCCAGATTAAAGATTCTGAGATTGATGTCTGCACTGCAGCAGGAATTGATTTTATTGAAGTTCCCATCGCCTACGACGGCATCACCATTGTGGTGAATCCAACTAATGATTGGGCTCAGTGCCTAACGGTTGATCAGCTCACTACTATATGGTCGCCTGATTCTGAAGGAAAGATCAATAACTGGAATCAGGTGGACAAGTCATACCCCGATCAGCCCTTGGATCTGTTTGGTCCAGGGGTCGATTCAGGTACATTTGACTACTTCACTGATGAAGTCAATGGTGAAGAGGGGGCTAGCCGGGGTGACTACACCGCCAGTGAAGACGATAACATCGTCGTCACCGGAGTGGCTAGCGATCCTGCAGCGCTTGGGTACTTTGGTTTTGCTTATTTTGAAGAGAACCAGGACGCTCTCAAGGCGGTTGAAATCGAGAATAAGGATGGCGACTGTATTGCTCCCTCTACTGAAGCGATCGCCGATGGCACCTACAATCCGATGTCTCGACCTCTGTTCTTCTACGTGAAGGTTGACTCTTACGAGAACAAGCCTGAAGTAAAGGCGTTTGTTGACTATCAACTTGATCCGGCGAATGGTGAATTAATTTCAGACGCTGGATATATTCCATTCCCTGATGATATCTTGGCCAAGTCTAAGGCGCGGATTGAACAGCGTAAGCTTGGGAAAGACCCTGACTAGAGCAATCTGATCAATAAAAGCCAAGAGGGGAAATCTCCTTTTGGCTTTACTCTTTTTTTCCAATTCGGTTCATTTAGCGTTAGAGGGATACTTTAGACTCCCATAATAGAATTGTTTACAGTGATTACGGATTACGCTGACAATGACTGAACTCATAGAAGAAATCGCCCCCGGGTCGTGGAAGCCTAATCGCAATCGCGCTAAGCTGACTCAAGGGATTGTCAAGATTATTTGTGGTTTATTCGCCGCGATTTCGATCGCTACAACATTAGGCATTATCGCCACGCTCATCTTCGAAACTGTTGAGTTCTTCAAAGAAGTTCCGTTCTGGCATTTTTTAACCGATACAAAATGGACCCCGCTGTTTGCCAGT
>JAAUYH010042837.1_pt1 | contig 26279 bp, 23 predicted proteins | sample 7278061 | NCBI WGS metagenome assembly JAAUYH01 (sample SAMN14350203, study PRJNA611818) | marine sediment metagenome | isolation source: surface marine sediment (0.6m) | place: French Polynesia: Moorea | collected 2018-08
ATAATATCCCTGCGACGGACCTGGAGTTTTTGGCCGATGCACAGTACGAATAGAATATGTTTGCTCCGACGGAAGTATCCCTTCATGTAACGTTTCCTCTCGGATAGTCGAAGGCAAACTAGGCTGTTAAGATAACCATACACATTTTCGCATGATCCTATTTTAGTTTAGGTCCAGAAAGCTAAAATTGGCGAAATAGTATCGAGTAGTTGAGCGAGCTAGATGGTGGAGCCATCAATTTCCTCGGAAATATCCTTTAGCTATGAAACTGCATAAAAAATTTTGTATTCGAATGAATCGGTGACCAAATCAAATAGCGAGTGTAGAAATTAATTTCCATCGCACTGTACAGCAAGGAATGCACTAATGCCCCCTCCCACTGATCTGTGTCTCCCCGGCAAGGTATCAGCCAGTTCTTTGTCGTCTCTCCGGAGATGTTGCGAGGATGAAAATCTGAGTCGGGAAGTGAGACATGGGTTGCGAGGTGTGCACCGATTTCTTGAAGCGAATCAACTGGACGAGTTTGGCAAGTTTCTCCAAGATTTATTCGCATCGTTGACGCCGCAAGTCTACGCTCAAGTGAATGCGGCTCTGAATGATGCCCTGCATGAGTCGTCCGACGAAGCTTTAATTCTTCATCTTCACCAGCTTGAAACTCCCGATAATTCTGCACTCCCACACATTATAATGGATGACGACTTAATGCAACGCGATGAGAACACACAGTTGAATGTAGTTTCACAAGAACCACGTTTCGATACAGCTTCATTGAGTGAGAGCGAAAGTGAGAGATTGCTCGAAACTGAACAAAATCAAGCGAATGCAACACCCGAAGCTACGCAGCCATCACTCGATTTGCCCGGTTACTGCGTCGGTCCACCTGTGAACCTTAATCGTGTTTCCGGTTACTTTCCTGGCTCGACACGATGGAACTCTGATTCCTATTTCGCGCTTCACGTAGATGGAAAGCGTCTCGCGCCCGAACCGAATGCCGATGCGAAGGCAGCGATGGTACCACGCGCGCTGCAGCGCGAAGCGGGAGCGCCACGGCCCCTGTGGACGAAAAACGAACATGCCGCGCTTGAACGTGGTGTGTGGTTGGTTGCGGCACAATTGCAAGTTTGGCCAAACAATCAGGCTGCATTAGATGAATGGGAAGAACGAGAATGGGGTGCGGTGCGCGCTCGGGGCGGAAGCGCTCTCTTGCGCCGAACACCGGCCGATTGTATGTGCCGTTGGATGAGTACTATTGCATCGAACGGCGGAGAAATAGAGCGTATTCGTCGCGAGGTTGCCCAAAACGAGACGTACCGCACAGGGAAGTGGAGTGCGCGCGAGGACGCGCGGCTGGTCGCAGCGGTACAGAAACTGGGACGAACGCGTTGGCATTGCGTTTCGCTGATTGTGGGTGAACGTAGTGGAGGCTCATGTCGTTCGCGGTACGAGAATCGGCTTGCTCCAGGGTTGATGCGAGGTCCTTGGACGGCTGATGAAGACGCGTTGTTGGCTCGATATGCCCGGGAGTATGGGCAGAATTGGGCCGCTATCTCGAGGCATATCCCAGGACGCAGCGATGTGGCGTGTCGTGACCGGTATTCAGCTTCAAAGTTTGCGATAGGTGCAAACAGCAGTTATCGACGGTGGTCATGGCGCGAAGATGCACTGCTAATTGTCGGCGTGCAAACAGGTCGTAAGAACTGGTCGTCCGTCGCCGGCAACTTCACCGGAAGATCTGTGCTGCAATGCCAGCGACGGTGGCGCCGCATGCTAGAGTATCGAGCGTTACTACTGCGAAAACGGGGTGCGGTGCCACCGTCAAGAAAGGCATGGACAAGGAGCGGTTGGTACCCACGAGAGTTCGCAAACGCGGAAAAGATAAGTGAGTATGTGGCTCAAGTATCGAAACCAGTGGAAATTCCGATACCCCTTTGACTGATGACGAATAAGTATACCCGCAAGATTTGGAATCATTTCTTCAGATTACCACTCGCACGAACCGAGAGTTGACTTGATCATTGACGTCTACAGGTCGAAGAAATGTGCTGCAGTTTACACAGATTGTTGACGCGTTGGTGGGTAGCATAAATAAATCGTCAAATGATCCCCACGAATAGCCATTCCATCAACTTTCAAGATGTCAGTCCTAGACAGTAAACAACGACAAGCTGGGAGCAGTCAATGAGGCTAACGGATTTATTTAGCTGACACGAAATCGTTCTACTGTTCCTCACCTTCCACAACAGCAACGTCTTGCACTTCGAGCGTACCTTGCCCCTTGGTTTCCGCACGTAATGTTTCCTCGATAGTACGGTAGCTTCCTGGGTCAATTAGAATGGTAGCTTCAAAACCGGAGTCCCAATCCACTTCTTCCCATGATGCAACATGCGGGTTTAACTTTTCCTTCACCGCCTTGCCCTTTCCTGCAGAAGAGTCAATTCGCACACGCATTTGCGCTCGACTAATGCTCATATGCTCAGAAAGGAGCTTGATGACAGTTTGCGCCTGTGTTTTCGCGTTCTTACTAGGCACCACTGCGTAGTGAATAGTTTCCTTCATAGCACGTTCGATGACACCCAGACTGAACGGACGCTTCGTCTTGGGGTCCACGCATTTGGCGGTGACGATTCCAGCAATTTCGTTGAAGAGGTTATCGGACTGGTATTGCCGCTCGCGTTCGGAGACTTGCAGTTCTCCCTTGCGCAAAATTTCGTCGAGTATTTTCGTCATGTCGTCCGTGTTGAACGCCATCTTCAAGTCTTTCGCTTTGGCGAGCACGCCCTTCGACACATTCGTGAAGACGCTCTCCGTCTGCAAAACTTCATCGATGTCTTTTTCGTTTCCTTCCCTCCACGACAAAACCTTGTTCTTGTAACACGCTAGCTCGAATCTCTTCCCTTTCCGTTTCAGCCGCACCACGGCGACGTTCGTCAGGCGCACCTGGTTCACGGGTTGCTTTAAGCTCATGGTTTTCCTGCTGTCGGGTGCATCTGTGGTTGGACACTGAAACGATTACGGCGACGTTTATTTTGGCAGCGGCGTTGGTACAACGCGAAGCACTCCTTACATTGAATCATAACTTGATCCAAGAATCCACATTAAATTTCGTTTATTTCCGACGACTCCCAGGTTCGACATACGAGACGCGAACTGTCGACGGCGCCAGGGTCGAGGTCAACGCCCGCGAACATGACAGACATGGAAACCGTTCGACCAAACCAAACGCCGCGCGGTGTGCTTCCGGACGCGATGGAAAGAGCCCGGACGCATGTCGGGGTGACATACAAGAAGATTGTGAACCCCCAAGGAACGTACAACGCGCGTGCGTATCGATCACTCGGCGTGGATAACTCGCTTGACATGAGCGATTTCATGAAAACGTGCAAGGTGGTCATCACCCTTCTCAACAAAGACGACTGCCAATTCGACCTAATCGGTGTCGACGCGCCCATCGCCAACGCATTGCGGCGTATCATGTTATCAGAGGTACCTACGATGGCGATTGAAAAGGTGTTTATCCATGATAACACGTCTGTAATGCACGACGAAATGATTGCCCATCGACTCGGTCTCATCCCGCTCCTGGTGGACCCCCGCCCATTTCAACCTTGGAAAGAGGGCGAGGCGTTCAACGGACGCAACTCCTTGCGTTTCAAATTGAAAGCGTCGTGTTCCCTTTTAAACCCACGCACGGCGAACGCGAACGCGCATGCCCCACCAGAAGTGTTGTACAGAAATTCGAGCATTTTCTCTGGCTCACTCACGTACGTGAAAGAAGCGGATTCTCCACTTTTGGATGGGGTTACGCCGAGACCAGTGCACGACAACCTACTCTTGGCCAAACTACGGCCTGGTCAGAGCATTAATATGGAGTGCGTCGCAACGAAGGGGATTGGGAAGGAACACGCGAAATGGTCACCGGTGGGAACGGCGTTCTACCGCATGCTCCCCGAAGTGACCATCAAGCAACCCGACCTTGTCAAAGGCCCGGAAGCGCACAAACTATCCGAGTTGTGCCCCCAAAAAGTCTTCGATATCGAAGAGGGCGCCGCAGTTGTAGCGCGACCTCGCGATTGCACAATGTGCCGTGAGTGTGTGCGTGGCTCCGAACGTGCGGAGAAGGTGAAGTTGGAACGGAAAAGAAACCATTTCTTGTTCGAAGTAGAAAGCACTGGACAAATGCCGGCGAAGTCGGTTGTCCTGGAAGCGCTTGGAGTCCTTATTCAAAAATGTAATGACGTCGAAAAAGCACTCGACGACGCAGTTCGGAGACGACTTGGTGAAGGAGAGGATGAGGTGATGGAGGCGCAAGAACAGAATGAAAATGCGGAACAAGGCGAAGCTGTACAAATGGAAGAGTAAATGCTAACTGCTTGTATTTGGCTGGACTTCCAGTCGCTATTATAGACCATTCTCTGAATTTCGATACAAGAGGAACCAGTACCGTAGACTCCCATTTTCAGCCTGCCATTGTAGATGGCCTGTCGTATATTTTCACAAAGGGAATCCAACCCAGAGTGCAAATCATCTACAATTTCTAAAGCTAGACGCACTTGCTGCTTGACGCTAAAGGCTAGTTCCGTAAGGTCTCCGCATAATTTCCGTGCAACTGGGCCGCAATAACTACATCCGTACTCCGAAAAGGACCAAGGTAATTACAAATGTCAAATCTACTTTTACCTTCATCGACTTAAGCAAAAGCTTTCTTATTCTTGCCTCTCGTACCCCTGGTCTTTCGCTTTCCAGAGGCAGTCTTAGCCTCGATAGCTTTTCGCTTGGCAGTGAGCTTGTCCTTCAATGCTTTTTGTTCAGCCTGTTCACGGACTATGTGTTGATATTTACGCATTTTCTTTCTGCTCATCATCACTCTAGCCAAGTCCTTTTCGTTATTCGCCGAGTTTTCCTTGTTATCTTCCTCATCCTCGTTCTCCTCTTCATCGTCATCTTCTTCATTGTCAGCTTCAACATCCTCGTCAGACTCTTCCTTCTCTTTGTCGACATCGCTTTCCACAGGTTCTGCTCGATCCTTCATTACCTCGTCCTCTTTCTCAGCAGTCTCCACATCCACAGTTTTCGACTTCTTAGATTGCGGCTCATCCTCTTCATCTGCGGCCTTCTCTTTCGGAGCTTGCTTCTTGCCTTTGTTTCTCTTTCGTTTCTTCTTTGATTTCGTTTCCTCTGGCTCTTCGACAACCTTTTCTTCCTGTTGCTTCTTCTCTGATTTCTCAACAACCTCCATCTTTTTACCTTCCTCTTCATCTTCTTCTGCCTCCCGTTCTGCTTTCTCCTGTTCATATATGACAGCCGCCGCTTCTGCAGCCACTGTTTCATCCCCATTTTTGATACGTTCCAAGATGTCCTTGTACCAAGGTCGATAGCCACCATCTGCATCCTCAGCAACAAACGGACTAAGATGAGGCGGTAATTTCCGGCCAACTCCATACAAGCTCGGAGGCAATTTCACGCCAGTGTTGATACAGTCAAAAACGTATTGCGGTTGGACATACTCTACATTCATTGCTTGAGCTCCACGCACTTGCGGTCGATCGATAACCCAATGCGTATATCCCTCAAGACGATTTTCCACATCTTCCGCCGGCAGGTCATCTTCACGAGTGACTTTGTCCATTCCTGCGGCTCTAAGCACAAAGTCAAGCTCCGTAAATGGAGTCTCACGCCCAATGACGACAGAGCAACCCTTAAATACAGTAAGTTTCTGTGAGTCATCATCCTCTTCCTCCTCCTGTTCCTCTTCATCCGCACTCGCGTCTGCCTCTTCGTCATCCTCGTCATCTTCCTTCGCCATGTTAGCAGCCATCAGCGCCACGGCCGCACGTTTCTCACTGGGAACTTCCTTCACTGTGGTGTCATCCTCCTTGACCACAGTCATTTTCGAGTCCGGCTCAACAACCGCGCCAAGTTCAAGGCCACTATTGAGTAATGCCCTAGAAAACTTGGGGGGATAAACCAAATTTCGGCTTGCATACAACCGGAAATTGACAAAACTGAGGATGCATTTGTACAAGTCCAAAAAGGTCAACATGACGGAATAATCAACGTCATCCGGTAGCACCTGGGTGAAGCGATGAGGGGTCATCCAGGTGATAACTTCGCCATGAAGCACGGCTTGGTAATAATAACCTTTGATAGAGACAAAACATTTTCGGAGGCCACCCGACATCGCTACGATATGATGAAACTCATTAATCAGCCGTTTGCACAGGTTCACCTTACGGCTTGCAATGCCAAACTTGTTGTTTGCTGGCATTTGAGCGAACAATCCAACAACGCAAAGCGGGTCATCCAATTCTTTCAATGCATCATTGAAGGTGGGATATCGCTCCAGCACTACGTGGTCGAGTCGTGTCTTCGGCGCGGAAATGGCGAGTTGACGCAATTGGTCGCGTTCACGACGACCTCTGGCTTTCGTGACTTTCTTCTTATGCGCATTCTGGTGTCTCAGGGTGCCAATGAGTCGGTCGTGTGCCAAGAAGTCGATGTCCTTTCGGAGGTAGTACATCTTGTCGCTGCCATCGACCTTCTTCTTCGGGTCTCGCGGATAAATGCCCTTGATGATGCATAGTCGTCTGAACTCGTCAAGCGACAGCTGCAACTTTTTCAGGGCCTTCGCACGCGTGATGTAGGCGCGTGCATTTCCCGACTTCCCTCGCTTCTTCTCTTTCGACATTGTGCGCTATTCCTTCGTCGCTGCCTCGGTTGCTTGTTTCTGCTGCGCCGTTCGAGCACCAGCGTTTTTCGCCAAGTCGTCAAAGATGTACACCCCAGAAGCGACGCCCAACACTCCCACAAGCAGTAGCGATGGCCAGGGAATGCTAGCGAATGGATTATATCGAACGAAAACGATACGACGACGGCCGCTCATGTGCACACTGGTGCACTGCTTGATGAGGGTTCGTCGGCGACGAGTCTGCGTGAGAGATCCCATTGTATAGAGCACATACAATATATACATCGGAACATGGCTATTCAATTGGTCGAACACAGAGATCAAACAATTTATTAATTACAATAGTGTATGATGTATAAACCAATTGCGGGGCGTACAGTACATCTTTGGTGCACTTGACACACCCCATCACAATGGCATCACAAACGGTGTTCGGCAAGCGAACATCAGCACCGAAACGTGTTTCGCAGGGCGCATTGCGAGCATCTGCATTCGCATCGCTCCTACATGAAGTCGCACCAGACATCATACTGCGAGAACTGTCACGTAGTGGGACGACATGGACGCCAGAGTTGTATCGTGGGGTGATATCAGTGTTGTTACGAAGCTCCACGTCAAGCGTCGCTACACGCGCGTATCGAGTGCTCCAAAGTAGTACGCAAGGGAACGCCGCGAATCGACTCGGCTTCACCGCGCTCACAAGCATAGAAGACAAGCGCGGCGTGTTGCACGATGTGTTGCTGCATGCCGTGCGCGATGAGATGCTATCTGCGAATGGCCCTGCCTTGTCGTTTTACAGCGATGCTGGCAATGGCGCGAAAGATGCAGACGAATATGACGCTCCGGAACGCGACGGTTTGGCGGAGTCAAGTTCATTCGGACAAGCGCAACTACCACTGCACACGGTGCGACGCCTAGCAATTTGCCTGTATTTGCGGCATATCGCAACATTCGGCGCATCACTGCTCGTGAACGATTCGCGACTTCGGGGGTTGTTAGTGAATGATTTGTGTGTGAATGCGGAATCGCTGAACGAAGAGCTTCGTGATGCACTGCAACAGCTGTTGCATGCGGTGGTGAAAGCAGAATCGGCTCGTGGTCGCGAAGATGTAGTCAGTAGTTTAGTGACGGCCTTTTCAACTTGCGCGAGTGGGGACAAAAAGGCATCGCTCGGCGTGTTCTTGCAAGGCATGTACGCGTTATCGATTCAACACGACGCATGTCTAGTATATCTACAGCAACGGTTCCGAGTGAACAAATCATTAAAGCGACGATTGACAGCTCTGGAACTAGCGGAGAACATCCTCGATGTGGAAGTCAAGTCGTCGCGCGATAAGGTGAATGTGGTGTTGCCGGCGGTGGTTGCCGGGCTGTGTAGCTCGTGGGTTCAGGACGCGAAGAAAGAGGAATTGGAAGAATGCGATGACATGATGATGGCTCGTATGATTTCGTCGGGCGAGGAGTTGATTCGGAGGTGTAACCCGCCGAAGAATGATGCTATATGGTTACGTATGGTCTTGCTCGATATCAAAACCATCTGCAGCATCTAAGCGTGAAGCATTTCCAACCCGAATATCAACCAAACGACCATTGGGTTTGTGCGAATTTCCCGACCACAATTTTTGTTCGCTATTCCCTAACCCGCACTGGTTTGTCTTGAATCGGGCGTCTTGATTGCAAGCAGGAAGTTTGTTGGCCATAATATTGGTTTGGTTTTGTTTAGACCGTGAAGTATTTCCTTGTAACATAGAGATTGTTAGTTGAAAGTGAGAGTGAATCGTGGGCGTGTTAGTTCAAGGCAACGTAACATTTCAACACGCAAGAAAAACAAGATATTTAAGCGGACTCCTGCATCGCCATATGAGAGAAACGAGGGCCGTCAATACAGAATCGAAACGCAATTAAACGAAATAGGGTAGGAGCAAGGCAAACGCAGCAAACTTTACATGGTTTATCGTCAGTATACGGTACGGTACTTGTGCTATAGGTGAAGGCTCACATCACGGAATGACTATACATTTTCATCACTGCCCTTGTCCAAAATATGTACTGTCGCCGCCGCAGCTCTCCAGCGACGATACTGTAATATTAAATGTCTTGCATCTACAACGAAGAACACCGCGTAATGCGCAGCCATCAATAGCGAGAACGCCACGCCACTCATGACTTCGCGTCGACTCTTCTCTCCGGCCGGTCTCAGCACACGTACCGCCCCTCGCAATTCATTAGCAATTCTACGGCCCACAAACAACATGTATCCCAAATGTAGCCATCGTTTCCAGCTGCACAAGAACGACAGCGGGTGTGGCGTGTAGATGACGTGTTTGTACGCATCACGGCAAATTTCGCAGCACGCCGCGAGCGTGGGCGGCACGCCATCCTTCATGCGGCGCACCACCCACTCCTCCGCGCACTTTGCGTGCACGTGCGACATCGTTCCACGGCACGAGCACGGGCGAATGAGCGCCGGTGGTGCATCCGAGTGGCAAATCCTGCACAACGGCTCCATCGCTGCTGCACTGCTCCGCGTTGCGAGCGGATGACGGGCAGTACAGTCGGTGGAATAATCTGAACATAAGTACAACCTAAATCGCGAACAAATGTATTTTTTATTATTTCTGGGCCTTTGTCAATCCACACCTCACGACAACTGCCACAGCCATGGACGAGTCAACTCAATCTCGCATCATTACCCACATGAACGATGACCACCACGAGTCCCTGTGCGACTACGTGCGCTACTATGGCGGTCACCAGTGCCACATCTCGAATGCGACCATGACGTCGATAACACTCGAGAAAATCACACTCACCTACTGCACCCGTACACAAGAAGACCTTACGCTGACAATTCCCTTCGAACCAGCACTCTCCACACCCAGTGAGGCCCGTGCACGACTGGTGGCCATGGCACGCACTGCGATAATCTCACGTGTACCACCCGCGAAGCATCCGTCCCCCCCACTCCCACAATTCATAGTGCTCGCACTGCTGTGGGTGTACGTCGCCGGCTACTACGTGAATCTGTTCGTCTACATCCCACAAAGCGTCATCCGGCTCATTTTCAACGCCGCCATTTTTTGCCACTTTCTGGAGGCCCTCTACGCGCTGCACCTCACCTATCGCACCACGAAGACCCTGGGCATTCGCTCACTCGCCTGGTCGCTGTACGTGTTTATTTACGGTTTCACCGCACTGCTCCTCCTACGGCACGAGATACGCAAGATTAACGCGCAAAAGTCGGATTAAAACGGTCCCGGAGGTCTGTTGATCTCGACCATTGTGAGACCCTCGTCCCATCTCTCCTTCCCCTTTTCCTTCGACTCGATTGGTTGCCGCATCCATGTGTCGCTCAATATATGTTTCCGTCTCTCCGGGTTTGCCCACATCTCGCCATGCAGCTTGTTCGAATTGTACTCGCAGTCTATGTCACGCCTCTGGTCCACCCACCAGTCGACGTCCAACATCTCCCTATTGTCCGCCCACATGTCATGTTCCAATGCGTCGGGCAGCGCAAACCGCGCTATCTGCGCCTGCCTCATAGTCCACGCCATGGGTGTCGGTCCCTCATCACCCATATGCTGTTCCACTCTTCGCAACAAGTACGGCATCGACGCGGCAGCCGTGAATAGGCATAGTAGAGGCCACATGCTTCACCTGAGAATGCGAAAGCTCCGTGCCCCTCAAATCCTCACACATGTACTGTAAGCCGCTAAACAGAACCAGAATTTTGGCATTGCCCCTCATCCCGGCACACCCAACCAACGAGACGATGGCGTTGCGAACGACCGCACGACTGCACTGCGCGCCGGTACTGTCGGGCGAGGGCGGGCTGCGCGGCCTCATCCAGCGCATCACGACACGCCTGTCCACAGGCAAGATCCTGCGCCCTGACGTGGAGGACGACGTGCTGCGCAAACCCGTGTCCGTGTCGCACTTCCGCAGCCCCGCGCCCGCCGAGCAAGGCGACGTCGTGGTGCCGCAAGGCCCCTACAAGAACGTGTTCGACATCACCTACCACGCCCGCGATCTGCGCCGCCGCAACGTCCGCGAGGAACTCGTCCCCGCCGACTTGCCCACCTCGAAGCTCCCGCCCACCGCCGGCGTGCCCGCCCAACACGTCTTCATCGGCATGGCCGGCGACTACGACCGTGCTCAGTAAATTTTCCAACTCGTGCGTTCCATCTCTCTGTCTTGTTTCAGTATCCTTTCGTTCTCCGAGAATAACACGGATAGTCATCACTTACTCAAGCGCTGGACGAATGTGAACGTAAGTCTGATTGATGTGTTGCTAAGTTTTAACTGTTTGCTCGCCTCCAACCCATTTTCTCCAGTTGCGCTGTAGATTCGACCAGACGAGCACAGCATCTCGAAGGCCGTCTTGCAAATAAATTCTTGGAACAACAAACGTGAAAGATGAAGAGCTCGGTACCTCGCGCAGCCTTCGACCATTTTTTATGTTAGTCAGACATTTCTGCAGCATATACGGACCACTACAAACAATTCTCCCAAAACAGTCACTTAGTGAAACAACTTCTAAGCTACGCAACCACCACCGAGCACTTTACTTACAACTTGAGCGCCGCCGCACTTCGCGTTCTACCTTCATCCTCCCGACTAGTTTTCTTCGCCTTTTTCTTAGCGATCTCGCCCTCAACTTCTTGCTGCAGTCCCGCAAAGAACCGATTACTCTTCGAGTAATGACCCCCCTTCGCCTGCGCGGTCTCAGGCGCCAATCTCTTCTTTCCACGTCGCTCCAGCGCACGTTCAGCCCTCCTCTTCTCCGCCAACTCGGGATCACCTGCCTCTTCATTCCTTACCCTCGTCGTCCTCTCCTTCGTCAGCTCTCTTACTCTCTTCTTCACTGCTCTCCTATTCCTCTTCCTATCTCTCTTCACCTTCTCCAGCTCACCAACCCGGTCCTTCTTCGACGCTCTATGCACCTCTCCCGGCGCCAACAGCTGCGCATCGCTGACCGCTTCCGGTATCGCCTCCTCCGCGGCCAAGGCCGGCACATTAGGCTTCACTTCCATTTCCTCAGTTTCCTCCGGCATGGAAGGCGTGAAGTGCAGACTCGCCAACGCGTCCAACTTTCTGCACAACGCCTTGCACGCCTTGGTGACTTCTTTTTGTAGTTCATTTTCCTCCTCATCCTCCTCCTTCTGCACCGTATTGGCCGCCTCCGCCGTCTTCGACACACGCTCTCGCTCAGCAGCAAACTCTTCTGCGTACAACTCGCCAAGCCCCACGGTCGGTTTCTCCTGCGACACCTCGGGCAATTCCTTTCGCTCCTTCTTCTCCCGATACTCACGCGGCAACACGCGCACTGGGTCATCGTATAATCCATCCCGCACGCGCTGTTTTATTAGCGTTTCGATAGTTTCCGCACTCGCAGCCGCATAGGCAGCTCGACTCGTCAACGCCGTATCATGTTCAAAATTGGCGTCCAACACACTATTCTTCGGTCGAGAATCCGCGAGCACCTCACCACGAAGCTGCCACGGCTTCTTCGCCACCGACGCGTTCTCCATCGCTTCGATGGTTTCACGCATCCTTTCACGCGCCAGCTCGAGCGGCGTTTTCTCCACGTCTGGGTCATCTGAGGGGTCATCGAACATCTCGGCGCGTCGTAGCGCGCGCGCGTTCTCCTCGCTCATCTTCTCGTTCGTGGGCGGGTCGAAGAAATCGTCGTAACGCGCGTTCTCGCCATTGCCCTCGCCCGGTTTCTCGCTGTACAACGGCGCATCTTCGTCGCCGTCGTCTTCATCCTCGCTATCCGACTCAACCAAACGACCTTGCGACTCCAACTGGTCCGCTATTTCACCAACCTTCTCAAAGTCCGTCCAACTAAAGAACCCATCCTCGGCATCGTCTTCTGACTTGTCGTCACCCTCCTCTTCGTCTTTCTCTTGTTCCACATCTTCATCCCGCTCTTCCCCTACCGTCGACTCCTCGTCATCTTTTTCCGCGAATTGAACCCGGCGCTTCGACTTGGTGTTTGGTTCCTCGCCTTCACTCTCTTCCTCATCACTCTCACGCAAGTTAATCTTTGGTTTTTTCAGTATCCCTGTTGGCTGTTCAGCCTCATCTTCGTCTTCCTCCCCTTCCTCATCTTGCCCTTCATCCTCCTCGTCGTCGTCATCGCCCACCACGAACGCCGAGCGCTTCGGGTCGACCTCAATCTGAACGGTTTCTCCTTCAGCGTCGTCGAGGACGCTCTGCTGGACATGCTTGTCGACGACACTGCGCAAGTGTTCGCAAACGGGCTGGTTGCGCATCTCCAGCTCCTCCCAGAGCTGCTCGCAGTCATACTCGTCGCCACACTCGAGCCTCGTGAGCGGCCCCAGCGGCGCCGCGCCATCCACGGGGGCGAACTGCCTGCTGAGCGCGTCCTCGCCGTACGCGAAGGCCGACTGGCGCGCGTAGATGTGCGCCAGCAGCGCGCGGCAGCGCTTGAGCGTCTCCCCATCGCGCGCCAGGCGCGTCTCCACTTCGCCGGCCACGTCCTGCACGAATGCGTGCGGGTCGAACGCCTTGGTGCGCGCCAGCGCGGCGGCCCTCCTGGTGACCGGCATCGCGTTCCCGACGGCGGCCAGTGTGCAACACCTCGTCAGGGATCAAACCCCACCATATCATACACGGCGCATACGATGCACATACACGAAACGCTAATTTTTTGTTTCCACACAGCCAACCCCAGTGCGCCCGGCACGATGTCCGACGCCGATGCGCAGCCGCCCGGCATGGCCAAGCAGCGCGTGCCGACCAGCTGCACGAAGGCGTTCGACCGTGTGTACTACTGCTACTCGCCCGTGCATCAATCGCGGCACTACTACCGCGAGGGCGTGTTCGACGACTGCCGCTCGCGGCTGAAAACCTTCCGCATGTGCGTGATGTCGCGACTGCGCGCACAGGAGGAGTCGGAGGAGATCTACGCAGCCGAGGAGACGAAAGCGAACGCGAGGAAGGCGCCACCCATTTGGCAACTCCGCCCCGAGTACCTAGACGCGATAGCCGAGTACGACGCGCAGCACGCCAGGACCTCCGACGTGCCCGAGGCCGAAGCGCGCAACTGGTGGAAATAGGCATATCTGGGCGCACCAATGGCGATGCGGGTAAGAGGGAGATGGATCTCCGTGCAACGGGCGAGCCGCCGACGGCAAACAGACGAAAACCTAAGTTCTTATTGATTTAAAGAGAGAAGCATGGGACTGCTACTTCACCAGCGCCACGAGTGGGTCGCGGCGTGCTAGGAACAAAAAAGAGTGTCGCAGGGGGTAGGTAAGAGGCAAATCGTTACAAGTACACTACACACAGGCCGTCACGCCGCGACCACGACGGGGCGTGGTAGGAAGCACAGTATATCGGATCAATAAAGTCGGGGTCGCCGCGTCGCGTTGGTGGCGGGGCCCGCCACAAACAAAATTGCTAGTCGCTTCCCTCGTACACGTACTCGCGCAGCACCGCGTTGCGGTTGGGGTGTCGCAGCTTCCTCAGCGCCTTGGCCTCGATTTGGCGAATGCGCTCGCGCGTCACTTCAAAAATGATGCCAATCTCCTCCAGCGTCTTCATCCGCCCGTCATCGAACCCGTACCGCATCCGCACCACATCCCTTTCCCGCGGGCTCAGCGTGTTCAGCACGGTCTCCATATCCTCCCTCATCAACGACTTCTCCGCATTCTCCTCGGGATTGTCGCCGTCCCACATGATGAACGAGCCTAGCGTCGTCGCCGACTCCTCCCCACTCGAGCCTCTCTGAATCGGGGTGTCGATGCTCAGCGTGGCCCTACTCGACCGCGTGAAGAACCGCAACTTATCCAACGGTATGTCCAGCTCCTTCGCAATCTCGGAATCTGTGGGCTGTCTCTTCAGCTCCATCATCAACTTCCTTGTCGTCTTCTTGATACTCGCAATCGTATCATTCACATGGACCGGTAATCGAATCGGTCTAGAATGATCGGCAATTGCTCGAGTGATCGACTGTCTAATCCACCAGGTGGCGTATGTGCTAAACTTGAATCCCTTCTCCGGATCGAATTTCTCCGCACCTCGAATCAACCCTATACTACCTTCTTGAATCAAGTCTTGGAATGTGAGGCCTCGATTCAGGTACTTCTTCGCGATGCTCACCACTAACCTCAGGTTGGCCGCCACCATGTGTTCCTTCGCGCGCAGTCCACGGCGCAGTATCGTCTGAAACGCATGCACGTCCACGCCCGCGCGTTCCGCCCACACCTCCTCGCTGGGCTCCACCCCAAACTCCACCTTGAAGTCGACCGACACCCGTTCTAACGTGCTAAGAATTTTGATATCTCTGGCCAGTGAAAGCTCGCTCTCTGTGTCTAGCAACTTCACTTGTCCAATCTCGTGTAAATAGCTTCGAATCGAATCCTCGCCACCCGTCAAAGTGCGTGGCTTGCGTGTTTTCTTCTTGCCGCCAGCCGCGGCTTTCTTGCGTAGGCGCGAACGCTCCTCACGGCGATCCTGATAATAGTGTTCGCGTATGCCCTCGGCTTCCACCGCCTCGCGGAACGGGGGCGGCGGTGTGCGTGTTCGTAGAGGTGCTGTGACATCCCATTCCACTATTTCATTGGGGGCCTTGGTGAAAGTGGAAGCAGTGGGTGTCTTCTTCTTTTTCGCCGCCGCCGCCGCCGCCGCCTTCTCAGATACCACACCCGACTTGGGTGCCACAGCGGCGCTGTCAATCGGATTCAGGGTGGTGGCGGGGGTTGCGGTGTCCACGTCGGCATCGGTCTCGGTAGACGGTGGCATGATCGTGACAGTGGAGGGATCATCGACGACGGGCCAGGAGATGGCGCTGGGCGCGAAGGACGGCACCTTGGTTCGCGACGAGAGGCCGTCGTCTCGGGGCGCCACGTGCGGCGGCGCGGCGGTGGACGGCTGAGCTCGCACCTGCGTGGTGGACGGCGCGCGCATGTTGATCGGCCGACGCGACGTGCGCGCCACCGCCGCACTCCTGGACGTCTGAATCGGCACGCCAGCCACGAAGCCGGATGCGGTGTTCGGCAAGCTGCGTGATGACGGCATCACGTTGGGCGCCATGCGTGTGTCGGTGCGCGAGGTCAGAGTGTTGTAGCGACGGCGCATTCGACTCAACGACAATCTCCACTGAAAACACAATCTCGTATCATACAAAATGGATCTGTAAGCCGGGATCGGCATGGAACACGCGGCAGAAAGGGCCGCCCAACTTACACATCAGATTTCTGTAATGCAGAAATGGCAAGGTAGGGACCCATCGACCATTGGTATCCGCCCGCGGTGCACACGCCCATTCTATATCAACAAATACCAACCTTCCACGAGGAATATGTAAAGCCGCCACAACAAGAGCGGCGTATCACTTTGTGTTACGCAAGAATACCGCCCTGGCCTGCGCCCGATACTAGCATCGTTTGCGAAGCATGCGAAATACCGGGTTGAGCTCAACTTGATTCGTAGTTTGCCTTTCTCTCTGTAGACCACGTCCGATCAGTTTTGATTGCTGTAACCTCGCCCTCATCTACTGGTAAATACCGCGACTTTGACCCGCCATGCTATGCTCTACTATCCAACCCTATACAAAACACACCAGCATGCAATCGCACAGCTGTCACTGTTGTACCTCTCAAACTGCAGGCTTCTCACTACAGCTACGCAACACTGAACAGCAACAACGACACGTAACATGTGGCCCTGTTCCAACACAGCGAGCAGCACCGCACCGTTCTAAGTAGTCAAGCATGTACCGTTACGTTGGCATTCACAATAGAACTAGCCCGTTTCACGCCGCGCGCAAACACGATAGATAGGCGAGGTAAATCGCAACTGAGGGCCAAACCCCAATGCATTTAACAAAACTCTAAACGACGTAATGTTACCCTCTCTCCTCTCGCACCGTCACCAGCCAAGGTACTAGAACTTTTTTTCTGTAGTTTTTCGTTGTACTAGTTGTTTGTTTCTTGTTGTTTTGTGGTATCATCGTAGTAGTCGTAAACGTATTAATCTTTTTCTGCTTTTTTCTTGTTGTAATAGTAGTATTTGTACCGAACTAGGTCTCATCACCTCACACCCTCCGCCAAAAAATCCACACCACCACCATCTGTCCACCACCACCACATACACCACACTCACGAGTTGGCCGTCACATAGTTTTGCAAGCGCTTCAAGATGGACTTCAGCTCCACATGCAGTTTCGGCAAGTAGGTCCTATACTCCTCATGCCTGGTGACTGTCTCATTGTAGTACTTCTCAATTTTCTCCGCAATTCGGTTCTGTTCCTTCACGCTCGCCTGATTGTATCTCGTGTGATACTCTGTCATTCGCACACGAATCTCATCCATTCTCTTGTTCACCTGCTCGTACACCGAGTGATAGGCCTTGAATACTGAACGCGCCTCATCTTCTTCCTTCGCGTTTCGAATCGCCCCATGCTTTCTCGCTCTATGCTCGAATCTGTCCAACGCCTCACTAATCTTGTGATGCGACGACCTGTCATCCACAATCATTGGTGGCTGATTCGCCACGCCTACGCCATTCCTACCCGCACGCACCACACCCCCATTCTTCCTCCTCTCGCGTTTCGCCAACTGGTCCCTCACACGCTTCCTATCCGGTTCCGAGTACAAGTCACAATTCTCTTCCACCTCATCCCAAAACTCCTCCTTCAACACATATCCCGCCTTGCTATGTTTCGACACTTTCCTCACAATGTTCAAGAACGTACGATCACCAATCGGGGAATCATGCGGGCTCACCAATCTCTTCCTCAAGTCTTGCACTGGGGTGTCGTCCAACGCCAATAAGTGAATGATTCCATAACGCAATTTCTTCTCCCTTTCCGCACTCGTCGTCGCAGTACCCGACGAGCTTCCAGGCGATGACGTACTCTGCGCCGGGGATGCACGAGCATTCGGAGGAATCGATCTTTTCAACAACGTCGAACCCTGGTTCGGAGGAGTAATACTCCTCGATTTCGATCTAAACCCATTCAATGGAGCCTGACCCGGAGATACATGAGGTGACGGCGACGAAGAGCCACCCATTCCAAATCCATTCAACGAACTCCTACCGGTAGGTTTGGTCGACCGAAGCCCGCCAATGGCAGCGGTGCCCACGCGCTGACGTTTCGGCGCGGCCGCGTTCGCCGCACGATTAGCAGACTTGTCGGGATCCAAGCTCGCGGCATTGCGCTTCTTCTGAACGGAAGGTGGGCTAGTTTTCCTCCGCCTGGCGTTGGGGTCAACCTTGACACGATCGACATTGATAGTGTTAGTGATTTTTCCATTAAGTTGAATGTGATTATTGGGGTCGATCGAGAGTAAGAGGTCCATGGGGTTGCCGGGTTGCCGCACGTTGCGAAGTGCCTCGAACGCGTACGAGTCGCCCTGCAAGTTAAAAATGCCGGAAGTGAGCGACTTGTCGTCGAAGCGAATCGTCGGGGACCCATTGCGAAACATGGATACGATTTCGTCGTGCATCTTGGCTTTGAAGATGGTGGCGTGGGTTGGCACCGACTTCACGGAGGGGAGTCGCAGCGGTTCGCCATTTGGGAGGCAGCACTCCCGACGGCGCGGCGCGGCCATGGTGCGACCGACCGACCGACCGCCCGTCTCGGGTGGCACGGGGGTTACCAGAGAGTGCAGGGAAAGTAGGCGTTGAAAAAGTGGCGATGTCGAGCCCGACGCACAACCGCGGGTGTGGAATGCGAGAGAAAAGTGAAGCAAGCCGTTAGAAAGCGACGATGTCGTGTTTGTGAGCGAGAAGCGTGCAACGGAAGGCGAACGACAAGAATGGTAAGAAGTGGTGCGAAAATTCACAACACACACGGCGCACACGCGGGAAAAGAAAGTAAACAAGAGACGGTAAGAAGCGAGGTACGGGTGGTGAAAGTTAAGGCGCAAGTGGTCGCGGGCGGCGACGCAATCGTGCGAGGTGAGCGCGCACACGGCAGCAGAGTTGGAACACGACGCACAACAGTCGGTGGTGAGATGCGGGACAGAAAGTAGGATGTCGAGTTGGTGATAAGAGGAGTTGAGAAATGGTGGTGGTGGGAGTAATAGAAAAACGGATAAAATTGCAAAGGGGTGCTCGCTCCTTACACGGCTTACAGCCGCGGGCCCACGATTTTTTCGCCACTACCCCGTAAAAACAATCACACACTGCCGTTCGGCGCTCACCTCGTGCTTCATAGCGACGCGTTGGGTAATCAACACGACTCAGCCCCCGTTTTCATCATAGCTTTACTTGATGGTCCATCACCATGCGCAGCGGCCAGCTCGCAATACAGCACACTGTAGCGCCGATTACCGCATTGTAAACTATGCTACAGTAGAATGTAAGGGACGGTACAGCGGGCAATGGGGTATGCGCTCGCGTTGGGCAGGCGTGTGTTGTCGGGTAGCGCGCGGCGCGAAGCGGGTTACACAGCACTGGACAGAAGAAGTGTGGGTGTGGACAACGGTGACGAGGGTTTGGTGCGATCCACTGGACAAGTGCAGCGCGAATGTGATGGTGCTTTGCTGGCAGGAAGGCGGATCGGGAATCTGATTTTTTATTGCGAGGACGTAGGAATATAAACGCATACCCTTTTCACCTTCAGCACACGCGCCACGAGGTCGCACACGGGCACTGCATCGCGTGCACGAGACAGGTCCTGCGATGGTTCGCCGCGAAAGACGCAAGATGCCGAAAACGAGTTGGCAAGTGAGCGAACTCGTGTGTGCACACCCGCGCTCCCACGTGCCAATGCGCGCGGCGATATGATTGGCCGCCACTTCAACATTGCCACGCCAATCAACGCGGGCGCGGCACGCCGACGATGGCGGCCGAGCAACGCCTGCTTCAGCTGGTGCCCAACGACGATGTGAACGAGTACACCCCCGCGCGCGAGGCGCTGCAACTGCTGCGCGACGCGCGCATCCACCGGCCGTCGCTGGTGCTGGTGCTGGCGCCGCAAGCGGTGAAGCAGCTGCGGGCGAACACGCTCGAGTACTGGGACATCCAGGAGCAGGTGGTGCACGCGGCGGCGCACCTGGGCGTGTGGGACACGCTGCTGGCGGCGGCGAACGGAGTGTGCGCGCGGTTCGCGCCAGGGGCCAGCTCGCGCGCGCGGCTCACGCACGGGCTGCGGCGCGAGGCGCACGGGCGGTACGACGCGGCGACGCGCACCTACATCGAGCTGCTGGCCGACGACCCCACGTACGCGCCCGCCTACAAGCGGCAGGTCGCGCTGCTCAAGGCGCAGCGCCGCCTCCCCGAGGCGATCGCGCAGTGCAACCACTACCTTTCCTACTTCGCCACCGACCGCGACGCCTGGGCCGAGCTCGCCGCCCTCTGCCTGCAGGCCAACCGCGCCGCGCACGCGCTCTACGCCGCCAACGAGCTCGTGCTGTGCGACCCCAACAACCACGCCGCCCACACCCTCGTCGCCGACGTCTACCTCACCGCCGGCACCCCCGCCGACGTCCGCATGGCCCGCAAACACTACGCCGCCTCCCTTTCCGCGCGCAAGTCCAACAATCTGCGCGCGCTCTACGGCTTGTGGCTCGCCGCTTCCGTCCTCGACGGCACCCCGTCGCTCACGGCGGAAGAGTCGGAGCACAACTCGAAATTGCTCCAGTGGGCGAAAGCGCGCATCACCGCCGTTTACGAAAATTTGCACAACTCTGACGAGTACACCTTTGTGTTAGATGTGATTAGTGAACCGATTGTTCCTGCTATCTTGAATAAATCCTAAGTGGCGTACATCTTGTGCCTTGCCTATCCGTGCGTTGTGACGATGGGCGGCAGCAGCTGTATTGTGAGAGAATCATGAGAAAACAAGCGAGATTCGGGGGATTGTACTGTACGTGTGGGGTTTAGTGGATGAATTGCTACCGGTAGCTGCGTGTGTGTATTCTGTGTTGCGTGTATTGCTGCGATGACTTCACCATAAACCCCAGCCCGAATTGAAGCCGCGTCCGATAGAGCCCAGTAAGCGGTTCGCACGCGCCTTCTTCTTCGATTCCTCCTCGCGCTGCTTCTTCAGTCGCTCGGACAATGAGGATGCGCCCTGAGTGACGGTCTTTTTCTTCTTGTTCTTCTTTGCCACATCCTTGATTCGTTGCCCGGTCTCGTCGAGATAGCCCGGCTTGCCGGTGGCGTTCTCCTTGCCCACACTGGGTGTGTCGTCCTCCTCGTCGTCTTCGTCCTCCTGCACTGGGGGCAGCACCTCGACGGCGGTGCCGGTCATCTTGGCGACAAAGTCGGCGAGGTCCTCGGGGCGCGCGCGGGTGTAGAGCACGGCGAGCTCGGCGCCGATTTCGAAAGCGACGGAGATGACGCCACTCTGGCGGATGAGGAGCTGCTCTACGCGGACGCGGGTGAGCTCGTCGGAGAGGCCGGGGATGTGGAGGCGTGCGGCGACGGGCTGCTGGGTGAAGGCGGGGTCGTCGAGGGGGTGGGGCTTGGGCTTGGCGAGCCCGGCCTTGCGCTCGAGCTCGTCGAGCTCGTCCATCTCGTAGTCGTTGAGGTCGTCGGTCAGCTCCTCGACGACCGCGAAGATGTCGCGCTTCAGCGCGTCGCCGACCTCGTCCGACAGCAGCAGGTCCTTCAGCCCGTCCATCAGCTCGTGCTCCTGTCGCAGCACCCGGAAGTTGTCCGCGTGCGCCGCCAGGTTCTTCACCGTCGCCACCGCGATCGCCGCCACCTCCAGGTCGTCCCCGCTCACGAACCCCGTCAGCGCGTGCAGGCACCCGTCCTCGCGCGCGATTATCGGCTGGTTCTCCTCGTCGCTGCTCAGCTGCCGCAGCTGTATCGCCACCGTCCGCAGGCTCCCGCCGTCGCTCGTCATCCCGTGAACCGCGTGCGCACACGCGTCGCGCTGAGGTGAAGGGTGTGTGTGTGCAGAAGTACTGTAGCAGGTGCACTGATGGGGTGGGTGGGTGGGTCGGTTGGGGTTGAAAGGAAAATGAGGATTCTGTGCTGATACGTGTCATCGCTGGCAGACGACCGATGGAATCGAATCGCATCCGAACAAAAATTGAAACGAATCTCTGCACTACTCCGACACCCGGGCCACTGTACGGTGTGCTGCAACGAAAGAGCTGTTATTGAGGAAGGCCACCACCTACAGCGGTCGTCCATGAAACGCCTTTATTAGCACTTGTCCCTATTCGTAATTCGTAGTGCCGTTTCTTTAAGCTGCGCTAGGTCTCGTCGTCGTCGTCGTCGTCGTCTTGTCATGTCTGCCAGTTTCTCATCTGCAATACTCCCATCGGTGTGACTCGTTCAGGTACTTGCATCGGTTTTCCAACTTCCACTCGAGTGCTATTTTCCTTTTGTACAAAGTCGTCATTTGGCTCCACCACTATGACGGCGTCATTCCTCTCAAATCCGTTAGTGTTGCCGTTGTTGGTAGCATTCATCTTCCTCTTCTTCGCCGAAGAAGAATTGATGATAGCCACCGATTCCATACGTAGACGTGGTTGAGTAGGTGGCAATGCCTTACCGCGTGGTGTCGGAGCGGGTAATAACAAAACTCGACGTTGAGCAGCGGCATTTCTAGAATGCTTGTCGAATTGATGAAAGCGCAGTTCACCAAGACTTCTACTAGCGAAATGACATTGTGTGCAGCGATGTAGTGCGCGTTCGGCAGCTATCGCTTCATGCGCCTCTTCATGTTGCCGTAATAAGATGGGGCTCGCAAAAGTGGCAGTACATTGACGGCAATTATGGGGGCCATTCCGATGACATGAAAGAATGTGATCGCTGAGTTGGCGAGAGCACCCGAATAACGAGGAACAGTGTGTACAGTGCCACAACGAGCCCCGTTGATGCGCCACGCGAACATGGAGTGATAGCATGCGCGCGCTGCCAAACTGAGTGGCACATTCCGTGCATACATGCTCGCCGCCGCCGCCGCCGCCGCCGCCGCCGTTTGTCGAGTTCATGGGTGCGGGGATGGGTTCGTGTGTTTTGAGGACGGGCGATATCGGGCGCGGCGAGATGGGACTGTCGAGAATGTCGTGGATGTTCTTGAACAAACTCTGGAACGAGTCCTTGGCGGCGATCGGGGAACAAGGCGAAGTCATCTCGGGTCGAGATGCGCACAAGGTGGACCAATCGGCAAGAGTGCGACCAAAGGTAAGCGGTTGTCGTGGGAAAAGGGCGGATGGATCGGCATGTTAGGTGCTACGTTCGGATTTGGTGAACGACAATGCGTCGATGCAAATTGTGAACGTTACTGTTGAGGGGTTCGATGGGTCGGCACGTGGAGCAGAATTGCGGTTATTTTTATGGATGTTGTTGGAAATTAGTGTGGTTTGCATAGATCGGCTATCACGATGCGCATTGCGCGGCTCATTGCCAACGTTCTTCAGCAATAGCTGCGAACAGCACTCAGTGAACCCGAATGGTTTCGCCTACCTTGTCGGTTTCGAATTTCTCCGTGCGCGAGTCTGCTCTCGTGCAGCCACTTTATTCCCCATGCCGATTTCTTTGTTTTACTTGTGAACGGTCTGTGCCTTGCAAAATTTATTGATTTTGCTGCATGTGCCCTATACCACACTTTATAGTTTTACCCTACTCGAGTATTACTTTTGCACATGATTGTCTGCTGATTGCTTCGCAGTTTTCAATTACATTAAATTTACTGGCCTGTACCTCATACTGTCTCTAATCCTCATACGATTCTCTTCTTTGTCTCGTAACACTATGCTGTACGTATCAAGACTGCCTTGAAATCGCGATACATTATAGTTTGCGAATGTATACACTTTGTGTCGTGATTGGCCATTTTGTTTATAGGTGCATATTTGTATAGTCGAGGTACACGTACATAAAACTAACTCTAATTCGTCGTTTTCCGTATGATATACACTACTTGTGACCTTGCGCCCCACTGCCGGATCACCGTCGACGTCGATCCTCTCTTCAAATCTGCCCTCAACCTCAACATGAATGCTAGACCACTAGCTTTACTTGCACGCCGAATTGCCTCCCGTACCACTGCTTCCCCTCGCTACCATCAGCAACATCCCACTTTTTCGCGAGCATTCTGCGCGGTCGGCCCGAAACCCGCGAAGAGCGAAGGAATCCAGGCCGTCGAACAACCTGAAAATGATGATGACGAAAAGAAACCCGGTGCGATTGGTGGGTTCATGCGTGGCCTGATCGGTGGCCATCAGGTCGCAGAAGAGGATGCATTCGTTGCTGCGGCGAAGGAGCAGGGTGTCGAGATACCACCGCCTCCACCACCGCGCTCCGATCTTGTTGCGCTGAAACGACGTCGACGCCGTGAAGATGAGGAGGAGGAACAGGAGGAAACTATACGAGATCGATTGTTCTCCCGTTTCAGTGGGAGCGCTTTCATGCGGGGGGCGTCCGAAGCGAGGGAAAGAATTAGCGAACGCATCGAGGAATCCGATAATCCGGTGGTCAACTTTTTCCGCAATATGTTTGCGGAGAATGAGATGGGTCAGGTCATACGCGAGATTCAAATGGATGACAAAACCTTCCGCGTTAGCGAGTTTGTGCAGCATGTGGAACATGAACTGGTGCCGACGATTATGAGCGCATACTTGAAGGGCGATAGAGACACATTGAAAGAGCTGGTCACGGAGGAGGCGTACGCGATGCTGAATGCGTCGATTTTGGAACGTGAAACCACCGGTGTGACCATGGATCCCAACATCCTTGCGGTCAATGACGTCGAGTTGTTCTCGGCCAAATTGTTGGAAGATGCACCCGTGCTTATCGTGTCCTTCAGTTTGCAACAAATCAATTGTATCAAGAATAGAGCGGGCGATGTGGTCGAGGGGGCGGAAGATGATATCCGTGCTTATTATTATTTAATGGCGTTTGTGCGTGAGTTTGAGGTTGAGGAAGAGAAACCCACAGGTGGGGCGATTGGCGAGGATCAGGCCGAGGCCGAGGAAGCCGAGAGTGAGACTAAACATAGTGAGGGGCCACCACCATGGAAGTTGATGGAAATGGTCATTCGTGGTGCTCATTCTACGATTTAGTCGCACCGCCCACTGACGTACTAACAATCTGAATAAACTACCGCACGTTTCTTCGACTTCTCGCTTTCTGCACTAGAATATTTTTGTTGTTATTAATCATCGAGTTTCCTCTTGGTTCTTGCGAGTGGTAATCTGCAGAAGTGATTCAAAGTCTAGTGAGGTATCTATTCGTCAACAGTCATAGAGGTATTGGAATCTCCATCGGTTCTGATGTCTGATCCACCTACTCACTTATCTTCTCCGCGTTTGCCAACTCTCGTGGATACCAACCGCTATTTGTCTACGCCTTTCTTGATAGTCGCACTTCGTCCGGTTTTCGCAGTAGCAACTCGATACTCCAGAATACCATATCATGTTCCCTGACCTTGCAACACGGATCTTCTGACAAAGTTGTCCGCGACAGATGACCAGTTCTTATGAGAAGTTTGCACGCAGACAATTAGCAGTGCATCCTCGCGCCATTACCAATGGCGATAACTGCTGTTTGCGCTAGTCGCATAGTTTCAACCTGATTACCGTCCACAATGAACCACATCGCTACGCCCAGGTATGAGCCTTGAGATGGCGGTTCGGTTCTGTCGTCGTTCTCAGAGAAGGCGAACGAGCAACATGTCATCATCAGCTCTGGAACGCGTCGCATCTCGTTACACAAACGACATGAACCTGCTCTACATGCACTCACTACTAGCAAAACGCATTGCCAACGCGTTCGTCCCAAATTCTGTACTCCTGCAACCAGCTGCACATCCTCGCGTGAACACCACTGCCCTGTGCGATTTGTCTAGTTTTCGGCAACTTCACAACAAATACGTTCTATTTCTCGAACATTCGATGAAGTAGTACTCATCCAACGCAACATAGCACCACTCGGTGCTCAATACGAGAGACTGCTTCCACCCTGCGCATTCATCACACTCTATTCTCCTTCTTCCAACTCACTTCGTGCAGCCTGATAGTTTGTCTAAACTTGTAGTTTGCAGCTTTCAGCCACACCACCACGCACAAACGCCGTACATTCTTTTTCGTTCGCGGACGCCATAGGGTTCCTGCGACGCGCTGTAGCGCACGTGGCACCATCGCTGCTTTCACATTGGCACTCGGTTCGGACGGAAGGGGTTTTCAGATCATGTGAAGGGCAAAATAGGAGTCAGCGTTAAACGCGGAAAGTACCTCGGGTGGACCGACGCTGTAACCGGGTAAGAACAACGATGATGCACCGATCATGAAAACGGACCCAGAAATTTACCTACCACAATATCCTGACCTCTACTCATGATGGTCAAATGATTCCTGTCACAGCGATCAGTGAACAAATTTTCACTGATGGTCTTAGAACTTGAACCGTCCTGCTTCTTGTTACAGGTATATCATATTTGCAAATGCCACGCTTCAAGTTTTCGGATATCGGAGCCAATTTGGGTGGCCGTACGGAGTTTCCACTTACATGGACGTATGTTCATCATTCGGTATCTGCTGCAACAAAGCTCAGTGTTATGACACGAAGGCAAAGGTAAAAAATATGGTTAGCTTTGAAGATCCGATTGACTTAGATCGTAGCATTGGAACCAACAGCTTCGCCGTTTGGTGTG
>JAAUYH010010384.1_pt1 | contig 26276 bp, 20 predicted proteins | sample 7278061 | NCBI WGS metagenome assembly JAAUYH01 (sample SAMN14350203, study PRJNA611818) | marine sediment metagenome | isolation source: surface marine sediment (0.6m) | place: French Polynesia: Moorea | collected 2018-08
AAGCGACACAAATTCCAATCCACATTCCCAGACCCTCGCTTGCGTGCCATGACCGTTAATGCATTGGGAATCCGCCGTTAGCCTTTAAATCTGTTTATTTTTACGCTCAACAAATGGTGCAATCCCGTTGGCCACGACAGAGTTTCTAAATTTTTGTCCCCCCCCCCTGTACAGTAGAAAAAATACAACGATGCAAGTAGCAAAGCACTGAGCACTGAACGAATTTTTCAGTCCAGTAATGCTTGATTGCGCCATCCACCTTCTTCAGATTTTGACTATTTGTGGTATTTCTGCAGAAAATAAGTTGAAAATGGATTGGCAGCTGAAAAAGTAAGAAACTGAAGCGGGACACGATTATATTGAGCTGAGAGACGTGCACGTGCGGAATTGAACTAGATAAACATCTATCCTTTGACTAGATGAATTATCGTTCTATTTTTAAACTAGTTACATAGCGCATTATTATACAAGAAGCTCAATACAGACTCACTACTTCAATTTATAAATTGCAATACGTACCATTCAAACGAGTGAGTGCGCTTTTCGCGCGCGCGCGCACTCCTCTGTCTCAGTCATTGCGTTCTCTCTTCGAAAACAGATGCAGAGTAGTTCAAGTTCGGTTTACTAAGCTTTACTAGAGTACTCTGAAAATAATGGCGCTCTCTGTTCAGGAAGATGAACGAATATGGCCTGGGTTTTTTATCTTAAATTTTCAAAAAAGCATTATTAGAACTTGATGCATTATCAGAAAGGAATAATGAAATTGGGCTCAGCGGATCTTGTTTGCATGCCTGAAGAATTCCGCTGAGAAATTCATTCGACAATAGGGTTATATTGCTTTCAGCTTTGTCTTTAAGAAATTGAGCAACTATATGGGACGATTTCGTAATTTTTTCGTCAACATGCAATAATTAGTCTTTTGTGTTCTCACAACATATCCAAAACCTCGTATATCATGACGTTACTAAAATCATGGATTACCCAAGTAGGGAGTCGATGAATTTATTTGGCTTCTCGTGAACCCACTTATGTTATCTTTTTCGACATGGACTATTCAGGAGCACTTTCTTGATCTTCTGCGGTTCTTTCTGTTTCTTCCAAAAAAACTGGCATTGCTTAGTTCACGTAACCGTGGTAATGCGCATTTTAGATTGGTTGGTTTGCTAGAAGATTCTGATTCCTACAAGACTTTAAATGAAATCAATATCGATGAGTAAGGACCCCATAAGTTGATTTTTCTTTCGTTTCCTAAGAATACTGTCTTTCCCTCTTTTTCCTTACTCTCAAAAAGTACGCCTATAATAAGGACGGGGCAGACAAAAGTAAGAACGGTAGTTCAATAAAACCTCAAATTAGTACGGTTCAGCTTTGAACATAACGTAGTTCGAATTTTCGATTTGTTTAGTTGAGCGACAATTCAGAAGTAAGTTCACATCTTTATTCTTTATAGTTAATACGATTTATGCCAAATTTAGATTGTGCTCAGTTCAGTCAAAAAATCTAAAATATCCAATCGAATACTGAAAATTCCCTTCCGCCGCAGATTAGTCGTGGTTCGATCCGTCCGGGGGCTACGATACACTTGTTTAGATGTTAAGCGCAGCACCCGTGCTCTCACCTACAACGGTACCGCAATGACCCGCCGAGTCAGTTGTCGATGAACAATATCCGTGTTGAAATGGGAGAGCATTAATACAAGTGCTTCTATTCTGCACGCACTGTTGTCATGCTGATACATACGCCGAAATATCATTCGCTGATGGTCTACTGCCTGCTGCTGCACATAAATCTCTCTTATCGGCTCGCAAACAATGGGCAATCGATACGGCCATCAGGTACTTAACATGGCATCGGACGTCTGTTTTGCGCCAAGCGTGCGCTTGAATCACCACCAACCGCAGTTGTTCAACACTGGGAGACGGGGCGTGCGCTGTGCACTAGCCCCTGACCGCACAAACACTTCTCAGACCAGTCTAAGCGGTAACAAAGCGAACTCAACACATCGCATCCTACCTGAAAACCTTCCAAAGTCTGAGCGTCCGCCACTACCCCCAAGGCACAACAGTATTCCATGGATTGGCTTCTTTCTTGAGCGTTTGCTCGGCATTCACACAGATAGCTGGGAAAAAGGCGAGAAGTACGGACACATATACACCTCAAACTTCTTTCTCGGCCACCACGCGTACTTGTCTGATTACCGTGCCGTGTTGAATGTACTCCGAGATGCGGATGTGTTCCGGTCACATGATGCACTGCCAGTTATCCAGGATTTGTTCGGCGACGATACGATGATTGCGAATGACTTCGAAGCTCATACGCGTACTCGAAATGCTGTTGCGCCTGCATTCTCCACCACACTTTTCCCGTATTACTTCAATATTATCCAGCGACGCGTGCGAACCACCTGGGAGGATGTCATAGCGAAGGTTACCAGAGACGGTGAGGTGAAGTTCGCCGAAGTGTTCCGCGAGCACTACCTTGCTATTGCCATCGAGTTGACCACGGGTGTGGACATGACGAGCGACGACGCGCCAGAAATCACTGACAAGTTTGCCAAAATACAGCGAGCATTTTTCACGCCTCCGTTTGGTCCGTTCCGGGAGGCGGGGTATCGCGCTCGCAACGACCTGATGAACATACTCGCTGATGTCGTTCGGCATAATTTGAAGGAGCGTGCTGAAACCATCAAGAAATTGCGCGAGTATGGCGACGATATCTTGAAGTCGGGTGTAAAAGATATCACAAAAGGGGAAGTTGACATTCTTCTCGTTTTGGTCGCAAACTCTTCATTAAGTACGGAGCCTGGTGCCGCTATTGACGAGGAACTGGTGGCATCATTATGCCGACCTATTCTTCTTCTTTGGACTGCAGGATATCTGACATCTGCGGCTACAAGTATGTGCACCAGTTTCGAGATGGGGCTGGACCAATCGATTCGAGCGAAACTTGTTGCAGAACAAGACGCGATTGTTGCAGCCGCTGGTGGCGATGTGACAGTAACTTATGAACAAACTGTTTCTGAGATGCCACTCCTCGACTCGTTTATCATGGAAATACTAAGGATTCACCCTGCGGCGTCAGCTGTTTCTCGCAGGATTGCGAAGGATGTGGAAGTACTGGGTCGATTTCTTCCCAAGGATTCGAAAATATTCATCGACATTTCAGCTGCGCATCGTAATGCCAATATCTACCCCGACCCGCACACAATCGTTATGGATCGATTTTTGAAAAGAGAAGGGCAACCAAAACCACCAGCCTTGCTAGCATTTGGTGCACCCGGTTCACCACACTATTGCATTGGTGCATTGTTGGCCAAGGTGTTGATGAAAACTACCTTTGCAACACTACTGCGCGAGTACACGTACAAGCTGAAGCCAGGGCAGACCACCGAGTATCGAGTCATTCCTGAACCTGTGCCGAAATCTGAAGTGATCGTGAACTCGTTCCAGAGGCGTAAGAAAGCGTAAGAAAACGTGTCACAGAATGTAAGGGACGGACGCACTTTCACATCAGTTCGTGAACTCGCCCAACGCATGACCAGCGCTTGCCTTGCTGACTTATCTGCAGACATGGGTCTCATGGGAATAGGAGTACAACCAATTTTATCTCCATCGCCGTAATTTGCCGTATGATATTGGTCAGCGTTGCCAGCCCTTGCGAAGTACTCAGCAGTCTGATTCAGACACGGTACGTCGAACTAGGAACGTCACAAAATTTAAGACTACTCTTTCGTGCTTTTTTCGTTGTCTGCTTTTGAGAAAGCGTTGCACCTATTCCATTCGATTACTGTTGTAGTGCATTGTTTTAGTGATCAGTCAGGAATCATTAGTCACTGTCAACGTTGTACTCAGCCCAAATACTACGGTCCAACTGCTTTCAACAATTTGAACTGTTAGAGTAAAATATGTTCTACTGTAAGTCTATCGTGTTTCAAAACAACTTAATGACATAAAAGTTATCGAAAAGTCGGACAATAAGCCACTTATTGCAAACAATGTTGATTCGCAGCTTTTCAATAAATTTAGAATTTTCTCAAAAGCTCTGAAAATGCGAATTTAGGCAAAGTGGCTGGAATTGGACATTTATGCTTTTAGAAAATACTCATGGCCCTAGTTTTAGATTTTAGTGCAAAAGATGACGTCTTTATTGATTATGGCAGCGAGCATAATAACTTCGCATCAATTCTGCAGTTGTTTTCCTGAGGTGCAGATGAAAAATGGCGAAGAGTGTATGCGACTTACAAAACAGCGCAAATAAAAATTATCAATTTTCGGATTCAATAAGTTATGTTGAATTATAAGAAGAAATCCAAAGCATAGACCAAGCAAAATAATTATTTCATCTATGGAACCAAGCATCTTATGCGTAGCAAAGTGATCTCTTATGATTCATCTCCTGTTTCTAGAAATATAGGTTGTTTGAAAGAAAAGTTTGGTTCCATGGGTCCATAAAGATGTTGATTTGCTAAATTAGGCATAATCCACTGGATCTGGGGAGACCGTAATAAATCAACAATTTCACAACACGTGAGCTTGATTGTCTCAGAGCTTTCAGAAACTTTCACACCTGAGCTTAACGGTACATGGCGCGAATTGTTTTCACCTTGAAATCTATGTTTTACAACTATTGAACTTACCTGCACGTAACGTTAATGGTTTGGTTTCATTTTTCTCTGATTCCATTTTTTGCATAAGAGTGGATAAGAACTGTAGAAATGAATGGGATATTTATTTCTTATTTTAGTATAAGAATTATACAACACCGTGCAATACGAGCGCATTGCCTTCATGTGAATGGCTACTCCTTAAATAACCATGAAAAGAGAAATGGAGATTGTTGATTGAAAATGGTTTCAATCATATGTCGATGGAATTGTCAATTACCATTATTTCTTCTTTATAGATGTTTCAATTGTAGATCGCTGTGTATGTGTAAGATGTGTCGGATACAACCAAAGCATGGTATGCGCCATTTAGGTCTAGTTGAAATCTCACATGACGAATTGAAAAACAGATTTTGTCAGTATACTGCTCTATTCATCGATAAAAATTTGAATTCGCATCATAGCTTACTCCTCGAAATATCGGCTCTCTTCGATTTGCTTATATTTCTCGGTTACATTAGGGAGTTTTGTGTATCATGCACATAAGCAAGAATTAGATCCTTCTTCTATCATTCTACGGAAAAAATATTCTTCTGCAGTTCTGGGTGTAATCGCAAACTCTTCAAATTTATCGCAATCCTTTGCCCGAATCATTATTAATTCCAACATCTAAATTCTGGAGTAAGATGTTGACTGCACTCAACTTACAAAACAGAATGAATATCATTATGAGAAATTGAGTGGATGCCTCACGTGCCTGTTCATGAATCGCAGACAGTTACTGTTAGGAAAATCGGGTTTATCTATTTCTGACTCGTAATTACCGATAAAGTAACGAAATATGACTCCGATTCTCCTACCTTAGTACGCGCCTAGGCGCATAAAGTAAATATTCGAAGAAAAACTAAACCGATTGTAGTTCCTAGTATCACATACCGACCATTCAAATCAAAGGTAGTCAATGGATTAAGATTTTTTTTGCTTGAGGATTCCCTTCCTTCATCTTGATCACCTATAAATACTAATTTCCCGCTACCAAGTAGAACACTCGGAATTATGTTTTTGTTATTCTCGGTTCCGTAAGGCACATCAGTTCACCTGCAATGAGCTTATGATGATAACATAATTTAGAGATGTTTCCAATCAAACAGAGTGAATACTCTAATAAGCAGTCTACTGCCCATACACGAAATGAATTCTTCAGTGGATCTATCTGCCCCAGTATGTCGAAAAATGGCCCATATAGACGAGAAATATTTCTAAAGTCCCTAATTAGAAGATATTTGGCAAATGGATATCGGCTAAAAACAACATCTAGGATAGCATAGCAGTCGAGAATTGGTATTTTGAATAAATTCATATTCTTTACCGGCTCTTCAGATTGAATCAAAATGCAAGGATCTTCATTGGATATTTCGAATTGCTCGGATCTAGTTCCGTAGTATTTCATACATTTATCAAATCCCTTGTGAAACGCCGAGACATGCGTACATCAGGAAATTAATATTCGGAAGAGCATCGACGTATTCATGAAAGACCGTTGTATCCACTTTTGAATGAGTACACGAAACAATGTGGTTCATTATCTGTGGAACGAAAAGCAGAAATATTTGTATATACATAAATGAGCCTCTACAGTGGGATATTCTTTTACTATAAGATCATGAATTATTGCAAATTAATAATCTTGATACCATAATGGTATAGATGTCCGGTCTTTAGAAGTAACGAACTGTAATAATACCTTAGTAGTCAGAATATTCAACAATATTTTCAAATCGCGGATTTCGTTTCTTAAACATTGAACAACATTATAAAATTAGATAACAGAGTACAAAGTATATAGATTTCATATTTACAATCTATGCGACATCAAGTTCATTTACAACAGTCGATATTGATGTGCTAGAGCCTAATACAAGACCAATCAATCCCGTAAAAAGTTCTAATCTCGAAAACGATAACCCGTCAGGACTAAAAACGCTGCTCAGTCATTAATGGATATATGAGTGAAAGAATTTAGATACCAAAAAAATATTACTGAACCTTGATCGACTTCTAAGCTCACAAAATGTTGAAAAAAGGAACAATAGTACTAAATAATGTGTGAAAATAGACGCAAAATGAAAAATTTGTAGCATGTACGACTGAATATGTATTTGCAACGGGCGAGACTATTAAAATTATAGGAATTCTTTGGTAAAATCTGTAATTCATGACCACTGAATTACTGATCTTATTCATTGTACTCAACCAAAATTATATCGTAAAATTTATAACAAGCGTAAAAATTTGAAAAATTGGTAAAGCGCTATGTAAAAGTAGTATAATTGGTACTGAGGTTTATTTAACAAATGAAAACTTACTGTTCATTTACTATAGAACTCGACTGTATTCTAAATATTTCGTCTTTAAATCTTTGACTGTAAAAAATTCTATGAAATTCTTTGTCGCAGAAATACAAGACATCAGATTTCAAAATGAGCATGAGATCGTTTTGCAATCCAAAAATCTTCCGTCGTAGATAAATCTGCATTCGCCGGAGCTGCGAGCTCATGGGCTCGAAGGAGAGAAAGGTGAATGATTTTTCTATTACAGCTCTTAGAATTTTTCATGCATGAAAAATGCTACTGATGCAGCCGTAAATTATTTGTAGAATACCCAAAGGTTTTTTCAGTTCTGGGATACGTTCTGAAGATTCTTCTGTTTCAAAGTTTTGGCGAATAATGAGTCATTCCTTGGAGATTATAGTGTTTTCCGTGTTCTTATTTACAATTAGACACCTTGCATTAATTATTCTCCTTACCTGTAGGGCGTCTTTTGGCGCTTCCTAAAAAATCCATATAGTTTTTAGATACCAATGATTGTAATGGTGTGATTGGTTCACAATTCTGGCATACATACTTTCCTTCGATTCTAGTTTTGAGTAAGAAGAAATGATCGACAACAGAAACAGAATCAAGCTATGAAAATCTTAGCTCAAAAATTATCCTGGATACGAGTAGTATCTGAATTCGGGTCGAACATCAAACCGTCTGTGTGCAGCAATAGTTTATAGAGAAGAAGGATTGTACTTAAAACCGGTTCAAGTATAAAGATGGAACAGCAATGTTTGTTTATGAACATTAAAACTTAGAGCTACCCACAGTGAAATACACATCCATGGCGAGCTCTAATCTGCAAACGAAGTCTATCTCCTGATTAATCAAGGTTGTATCACAGTAGCAAGACTAATTATCGGAAAATAGCTGTTCGTGAAAAGACAGAGTAGAATCGACTGCAAAAGTCGAAAGCAAGTCTATGTAGCTGCTTCTTTAATGAATAACCAAAAAACAAATACGGACAACAGGTAAAGGTATATTGGGAGTGAACTATAGACCCAGTGAATACTTTCTTTATACACCTCTTTACATAGTGCAGCCCCGGATAAATTCAACCAAATATGTCATGATCGAAGTTTGTAAGCCTCAGAATATTCCTTGTCTACTCCGACAGCGAAGATAATTATTAATAATCATGATTCTCCACTACTAAATTTCTGTTTCTATGCGAATTATCTTTCATTCTTTAATGCTTGAAAATCAAGTCAACAGTCAACTACATGGTATCCATTCTATTGTAACAATGCGTAATATTTTCTGCTGCTCTGATGGGTCTTAATGGCCTGCTATATTCGATGTAAGAAAACTAAAGCATCTAATAAAGCGTTCTAAATCTGTGGAATTCTATATTTCAAAACAGTTCCCGGTTTTTCCATATCTGTTTTCATTTACCGAAATAACGTTCTTATTTGGAAATCTGCATTTAGTAACAATCTTGTTATCAATTGGAATCATTTGCTTGCTTCCACTTGGAGACGCCGGTGTTATGAAATCTCGCAATGCGGTTTTGCGGTTTTGCATAATGTAGCATATGAACGTTTTTTAGAGTCTCGAAAGAAGAGAAAGAGCTCGGACCAGTAAAAACGACTGTGGTCCAACTCCAATTCTGAAATACAAAGAAACTTGTAGCGGTAAAACGCATCGGCATTTACTTAAATTTTTCCGAAATTCAGCAACATGATTTTCAGTGATAACTTACGTCGCTTGATAAGTGGCTCAATTTTACTTGCATGAATGAGACGAGGATTTATCTGAAAACTGAGAATTTTATCTACGGATTCTACACGACAGTCATTGCCTCTGAAATATTTGAATTAGCGTTTTCATTAGTAACTCATCTCGTCCATTCAAAACTTTTCTTCGAACGGGATCGATCCAAAACTTCATTTCCCTTGGTAGTAGACAAAAGCATCAGAACTTTAATTTCCATCAACTCAAGTTTCATATGCGCGAGGAAGCGCATAGCAGAGAAGAATGATCGAACCAATCATCCTTCACATCACAGAAATGTTCACCTAGTCCAATTCTCAGTCATATTAAACAAAAATTCGTCTAACATAGGTTCATAAGCAGCTGAAAATTGTTTGATGGGGTCATATTCGGGCTTGAAAACATCATGAATAGCCTCAATATAATATATTGCTGCATAGATAAATTGAAACATTACACTGGAAATGGATAGTCGACTGTGTCAGCCTTGCTAACTGAACGATCTCCCAGGCAGAATGACATGCCCCCTGAAGGGTGGGCAGGTCCCTCCGTAGGTTCCACCCCTGGGGTGCTTATGGTGTAACATGGGATTACACAACTGTAAGGGAACAGAGGGTACATCTGGGAATTGTTTCTAAGGTAAAATCGTAATGGGCCCTAGATTCATGATAAATCATGCAGAGTTCTGGTTCATTTGCATCTGATGAAAACGTTTTTTTCCACCATTAAAAGTAGAAAATAAAGGAAATAAAAAGAATCGGAGAACATAAAAGGATGCTAAAGAAATGGAACAAAAGGGAGAAAGAAAATATTACAGGGAATTGGGTAAAAAGGAGGTAAAAGGGGAAGAAATTGTGTTTTAAGTTCGTCGCAGTTCAAGCTACTTACAGATGTCATCAAAGGTGCTCGAGCAAGACTTCATCAAATTCTCGTGTACCGTTTGAAATATATTCGCTGCGCCTGCAAATTAAAGTCCCACCAAAAACTGAATAGTATTAGAGGTTTTATAAACCTTGAGGTTTTCGTTGATCTACCGCGATTCTGGTACAGCCGTTTAGTGTACTGTGAAGCCATGGGAATTTTTTATATTCAACGCTATGATGTCTATGAACAAAGCAACTTCAGTCAAAATGTCTTAAATTCTAACAACACTAAAAATCCGCGTAATTCGGTTAATAATGAATAAATGCAGCATCGGCCAAAGTTTTTGAAAGCTAATGATTTGAGGGAACCATATCAACCAAATATAGGACGTTTGTGTGACATGAACAGAACTGTAGCTTATTCAGACATCTCCTTCTAATTTCGGTAAACTGAAGTGGGCTGATATCATGCAAAACGGATGGAGCAGCTTCGGGTCAAATTCTTTTCCTCATGTCTCACTCAAATTTTTCAGTAGTGTTGTTTTTTTGCTCCATACCTCAGTCATGCTCAGCTTCATATCGCCCTATCTTATCCGTGCCATCTTCTCCGGTGTTAAATTCGAACCAGTCTTCTCGAATAGGATGACAGCTATTTTGTGTGTGAGAACAGGCCATCATTCCGGTATGATACAATGCATTTGCATGACAAAGAATTTATGTTTTGCTCGCAATAATCTGATTTGAATTCAAACGATGATTCGAGCTTTTCTATTCTTTGTAAGGTAACAGTATTTGGTTGCATGACAGTTCTGCAATAATTCTTTAAAATTTTTTTCTGCTTCTTCTTCTGCGAAAGTATGTTTTCAAATCGTTGACTCGTCATGATTATTACAAAAACAAGTGAATATTTGCTCCCAAATTGGGAAGTTCTAGCTGGCGTTGTGGGCTAATCTTTGCCTTTAATTGTAGATGAAGTACATGCTGTTTTCAAATATTCAAGTTCAATTGAATCTATTATGGTTTATTTGTATACTTAAAGTTCCCTTCTTATATGGCATGTGGATTTCTAGTTACTCAGCTTATAAGCAACTAAACAGAATCTTTAGTATTCGACCGTGATTACCTGAACTGTACTTCGATACTAGAAGATTTGATTTTCTAGTTTTCAAAATTTCCGTTCATCTAATATACTACAGATTTTACAATAGATAGATTCTTCTTTGACTCAGAAAAACGATTTAATGTTGGCCAGTAGGTCATGGGCATGCTTTCGAGCGGTGCCGTAGATGGCTGCCCCGGCAAGTTACACATAATCACTACTCGCATTCATGATTCGCGAAGTTCGACCTGAAAATGCATGAAGCGTGTTACTGCAAGACTCTACAAATGGTCCGACTGAAGCTTTCGGCTTCCGACAGATTAGGCTATATCCCTCGGAGTTTCTCGAATTTCATACGAGCAGTATCTTTAGTTAGCGCAGAAGGTTAGGAATCGTAGCAAGCCAAACCAGCTATGGTCGAACGTGTATTCACCTTAGTTCAATGTCATTGCAGACATGTCCGTCCCGAAACAAACTTGTTTTCGATTTTCTTACTTATGCCGAATTCGTTGATGTATGACTCTCTTCTTCCACCATCTGTTTACTCTTTTTCTGCGGTGAAACGTTTCCATTCTTCTTGATCACAATAATGGGCTTCGTAGTTAGAAACTCGATTTTTAGGACGGGATGGAATCATCTCCTATTTTCTTCCTACAAAGAAATGGCAGATCAGAGTACGTAGAGTCTCCTAAATCAAATCATCTGATTACGGAAATCAGTGCACTGCGTATCACATCGTGATGTACGTTTTTCCAAGCGCCAATTCATGCCGATCGATTTTCGCAAGTCACTCTGCGTGGGTGTTCTCGTGACTGTATTGCTCTGTGAAATATTTGATCTTCCAAGTGCCGCTGTTCTAGACTAAACGTTCGTCTCGAGATCGGTGATAGTCTACTGTTGCACCCTTGCATCGGAAACCATATAGGTCTACTATGAAAAGCACTTCTAGTTTCTCCGCAGCACAATCGATTGCATATCTCTGCATGCATTCGGCTTTGTCATGGATTAATCAAGCAGCCCTTTTGTCCGAATCAACGTTTCATATTCAGCGTTTTTGCTATGGAAATTCGATGGAAAGATCGTCAGATGTCGTCTGTCGTGTAAAAACGATAATATCTCAACCTCGTCATGACAGTGTTTTTGAGGCCAGGATTCAGTCTTGGACTCCGATAAGGTTCGAAGATAGTCTACGTTGCATAAACTCAACAAGCGGCGTCCGCTACGGTACAGAAACGTGTTTCGCTTCTGCGGGTTCGTGGCTTACCCATTGAAGGTGCGCTCTGATTCAACAAGCTCGCTCTTGGATTTTATTTACTTCGATAGGACACCACACCATATGAGGAGATCATTCACCTAATCGGTTATAGCTATTTGAACATGAGTGCTCATTTATAAATTTGGCCATACATAATCAAATTTTCACCACCGTAATTGCAAACAATTTTCACCTGTTCCGTGATTTTACTCAAATCTGCGAACACCAGAAGAGCGGAGATGTTGTGCAACATAGTCCCAACCCGTATACCCATTTCAAGACATGTGCATCGTAAAAAATCTGAAACGACTGAATGCGGCATCATGCGGCTTTAATCGTGACCACATTAATAAAAGCATAAGCTATTTAAAGAAATCATGGTCTTCCTTCTGAGATTTATTTGTCACTAGCTTTATAGTAAACTTCTGAAGCAGTAAAAGAAATAGAATATTGATTCGTAAATTAAACTCAGATTGTAAGAGTACCACTCTAAGGCATGTTAGTTGCTACCTCCTGCCGAGGCGTTCTGCGATCGTAACGTACAATTTCTTAAACAAAAGCTTGTACTGCTCAATGAAGATTGTTACCCATTTGCTCTAAGATTTCGTATCCAAATGATCTTCCTTTATGTATTCCCTAAACTCAAGTAAAGTTACAGTAGCCGCGCACAAGGCACCGTTCCATTAAATGCATATTCTAGTACAGTTTCTACTATTCGAAATGCTTTGGGGCGGATAATGCTCAGAATCAAAAGAGTGAAGAACACACCGTCAATATATTTCACAATCTCGATGAGCAGTGAATAAACTGTTTGAATGCATTTCCTTAAACTTTCATGGCCGCTTTTACATAAAATGCTGTGTCAAATTCATAAGGACTTCCAATCGACGTTTGTCAAACTCCGCTTGAGATTCTTCGGTATTCCCCATTCTCTTGCCTCCACACTTTCGCCTCTATCTGTTAAACGTTTCACGGAGTTCAACCAGCTATATTTGCGAGTATTGGGACGAACAACTAAGCAAGTGCCACGCTTTCGATTAAGCTAATGGCTACGACAGTCTGTAAAATGCCATTGCGTTCCCAAAAACTTTGATGTACTTTATGGCGAGTAGAGATGCTGAATCAACAAGAAGGTCAAGTCGAACATTCCTACTTCCATTCGAGCGATCGATCCATCTCAGAGCGCGTATTATGCTAATGTAGCACCATTTTCTATCGATTCCAACCCTTTCAAATACTACAGAGAGCTCGAATCTTGGATTTTGGGCATTTTGTTGATTTCTTTTGCATTTTTTCATAGTTCATCATCGCGACAAGAAGAAATAGAGACTAAATTTTACCAGGCGCTATCCTAATGCTCCGTAGTTTTCTAGAAGTTAACTTAAATGCCACTGCAACTTGTCTGTCGCTAAATATTTGTACTGAATGAAGAGTTTGTACCTCTGGCTTTGCTAGGATTTCGAGTGCATGTGCGACTAGCAAACTTATGTTAGGTCTCAGTACCGATTCCTGTCTACAGACACAGTCCTTTAAAATCCAATGAAAACCCCAGACAGATACACCACTTGAATGGCGAACTGAAGACGGACGTTCGTTCGAATCCGATAGATTAGAATTTCATACCCGAAACAGGGTGATGCAATTGTATCGTTATATAATGCAATATATCAGAACGGGAGAAATCACTCTACGAATACCAGCTCGGAAAAATTATTCTCATCCAACGCAATTGAAGCAGAGATTGAAAAAGCAAGAACGATAAATAACCCTCCATTATCGATTCATTAACAATCGGGCAGCTGACAAAATCGAACTGAATCCAGTGTCCAATGCTTCAACAATTTATCAAATTATTTGAAATCGAAATAATTCAAGACGAAGACAAAAAGAACCCGAAATAGGAAGAATTAGGCTGGGCAAGGAATAGCTAGGTTCACGGAACAAGTAGATGAGGAGACAGCTTCATTTCGTAGTATGCACTACGCAAAACTGATTAGAAACACTTCCTTAATTTAGTACTGCAAAATTTTTGAAGCTTTTCTGATGTGGAGAAAACCAGAGAAGACCTAAGTTTTGATTTTTGGTGTATCTGTAAAGCATCGATGAATTTGGTTTTCTTTTGAGATTGTTTCACTGGTTCCAATTTCTATGTATTTGAAACAAAAGCGTAAGGAGTAGCACGAATGATCGAAAAGCGCATTTCAATGGTACTGCCGACAATTTAGCATAACTCTATCATGTCAAAGGTACATGTCTACCGCCAAATATTGCGGCCTGTATGCAGTCAATTGATTGAGATGTCATTGGAGCATTGAAGCGTGTACGCAGGCCTTTTTAGATTCCCTGATCATTGCAATTTATTGATCATAATATCGGAATAAATAACAAAATCAATCAGTATATAGGGATGAAGTGGGACCAGTTTATTCGGCTGAACATGAGCCAAGTCAAATTTATGATTTTTGGAGTTATAGTCTGATTTTTGAGCTTCACGCTTCAATTAATAGGTCTAATTCAAGTGAGACAATAGAGCAAGAATGAATTGAATCGAAGAAAATATTGTATCGCCTGTTGTCAATCCAATTAAATTCGAAAATCAATGATATTTAGAGTCTGCCCACACGGACATTTTAGCTCCGATTGAATTTGTCCGAAAAGCGCACAGAAGTTATCACGGATATTAAAACAGAAATGCCGCAGCCTGGTCTCAAATGGCGAAAGTGGAAGATGGCGAAGAAAGGAAATTTTCATAGTTCGTGGTTGTGGTGATGGTGGGATTCACTCGGTTGCGGCAGTTGATCCACTGCCCACAGAGCTGTCTAATGTTTCGATTTTAATGTAAAATAGTTCCACTCAATTCGGTTCGATTCCAAAAGGTGTTAATCAAATCGACTGTTAAAAAATAAATTCTACAGCTAATCGAATCAATGCATATGTTTTATTCAAGTGCCAAACCGTACTCATGAAAGGCCGTCGGACAGAAGGATCTACATTATGATTCTACTTTGTATCAATATCTCTGTTGTTGTTAGCCGACTTTCGGCAGTGATTGAGAAATTTCTGCTGTTTCTGTTGTAATCGTAGAGTTAAAAGGAAAGCTTGCTTTTGATTGCAAGCATCGAACAGTCCAAAGTAATCTAGGGTATAATACAATTACATTTTAAAGGAGGAGTTCTGTATCTCAGTCTGTGCACAGATGAACCTCAAATTTGCTCGGCACTCGATGGAGGGATGTTCATGAGTGCCTCTGACGATTGCATACACTGAGAGAACCACAGTTCTGGAAATGGAAACACTAGGAGTTGAAAAATAGATATATAGCCGACTTTAATCAAAGCTCCAACAGTGCTCATGGCTCAAATCGACGGTATACCTATACTCTAGGGGAGGTATTTATCAAATTACAGAGATAAAATACTCAATATGCATACTTTATTCATATAGAAGTAGAAATATTCAAGGCCAGTTAGGGTGCGGGATTCGCGGGCGACCCTCTTCACTTATTTCAAATTGATTTGCAGTTATTTAGATGGTATTTCGAAGGCCATTGAGAATAAAATAATTGGCAAAACAACTTGTTCGAAGCTCTTGTTACTCATCAGTACCTTCTCCGTAAAACTAAATTCTTTCTCAATGCATCAACATCATAAACCAATACTTCATTAGTCCGCAGCGTTCTTAAATACCCAATTAAGCAATACTGCGAGTTCTCTCAATTCATTTGTTCTTGTCGAATGTTTGGTTTCTTCCAAGAAGCTTAAATTATTTAAAACTTGACATTTCTAGCACTGCCTTTCAAGCACGGCACTAATTCTAGCGTCTAACGGTTGAAGTAAGACAGTTGTTATGCTGGAAAGAAAATCACATATACTTGTTGAAGCTTAGAAATCGTTTAAAAACGTGCACATTACCTAGTAATAATGCAACATTTTGGTCTTTTGCATCTCCAAAAATTATATCAAAATGAACTAATCACTAGAAAGGGGGTCAGAGTTCATCAATACTGTTTGATAGAATAATAGTCAAATCCGCGTTTGTATCCAGATTTCCTTTAAAAATTTGTTTCTGTTGTAATTCCCGATTATTGACATAAAAGAATTTTCGAAACCATATCTATTAGCAACAGCAAGGAACGTTAATCTATTGTAAATATATTTTCTCTCAGGCTATCCAATAGGTCAAATAGTTCGAGCAGGCGACATTTTGAAAAGAACTCCAACTTTATCTGCACTTGAAATGACTTTCATAGCGTATTGTGATATTTCTTCAGAAACACTAGGAATTTATTTAAGATTTTTCTAAAGGAAGAACGAAAAGATGCTCCATTATGATAAAATATTTTCAAGTTCTGGCGTCTCTTAAGTTCGGACAGTCATCCATTACTCAGTTTCTATGGATTTACAGACTTAGTAGGATTTACAGAATTTTCTTTATTTAATAGCAGAAATTCTATTGTCCTCATCATTTAACTAAAAATTGTATTGAGCACATATTTCACTTATCCAGTTAACCTCGTTTTTTCAATTTTAATATATGTAAACTGGCGAACGCAATTTATTTACATTCTCTAATTCTAAATTTTCTAGAAATTATTGTAGTATGAGCCGTGTTTTGCAATTGAAAATTTGTTTAAGTTCAATCAGCTAGTTGATAAAGCGACGACAAATCGCATTCGGCGTTTCGTGTTTGAAACTCTGCAATTGATTCTGTTACTTAGACATCTTTCAATAACTTCGAAGCCATGTTTGAGCATAGATTGAAATAGTACAGCTCGTTGAAGTGCTCGAGGTTATTTTGACTCTACCAAGAATCTACAGTACCTATGTCTATTTAAAATGGAAGATACTTTCTGTCCTGATACCTATTTTTTTCGAAACCTGCTGCTTGCATATCTTGCAGGCCAAAAACCTTCTTGCAAATTGGAGGAGCTTCTGTTATCACTAGAAGGGCACGGTTCCAATTTTGAAATCAAAAACAGGCGTGAGGCCTAAGTTTCCGCTGTTATCCATTGTTTAGCTTGCGATCCGTAGTCAAGCAGTGGCAGTTTTATCTTGTGCAGCAAAAGTTCACACGTTATCTGCGAATGCACGTAGCCCGGTTCATCATGTCGGCGGCATTAAACCGCTGCGTATGTATGTGACGTCACTAATATTCCCCTGAATTTGAGGAATTGTAGCGTAAACCATCAAAAATCGTCCGTTCATCACTTTATCATCCCAGCCGCATTCAAGCGCTATATATAGATCTGACGTCATTTTCATTGCACTAAATTTCAAAAATAGTGGCGTACAACTAAATTAATCGCCCGTTCAACGGGAATACCAGTTCGTATGACTATGAAATACCTGTACCTGTTGCTTGACGAAGTAGCTTCGTTCATAGGAAATACATTAAAAATCGCTTACTTCATCCAGTTGTGTCGCTATTCCAAACAATGGGCTTAACATTGTCAGTAAGAGATAATTTTGCTATGAGTTATTACATAGCAGTACTCGAATTCAGTGTCTGTTAATGTAACGAAGAGTAAGAAACATAGAGAAGTGTTGACAACGGCCTTACGTTCTTTGCGCGGCGTAGTATGTGTGACAATATCGTCCCATTCTGAAAACTGATTGTGTGAACGTATGTTAATCACTTACTAACCGAATAGTCAATAAGAGATTTGTAAAACGACAGCAGCGAATAGACATAGAGTAAAGGACAGTTAGTGAGGATAGAAGAAACAACAGAGAAGATAAATATGTCAGTACGCTTTGTGCAGAGCCGATGTTGGTCATATTCGTACATGCTGAGTGGTACGTACCTGTACATCGTAGTACAACGATAGTTCCAGGTGTATCAGCAGTTTGGCATGTAAAAAGAGGATATTACTAGCTCAACTTTGCATAAAAATTGTTGTAGTAGTAGTAGCTGTGGTAGTCCTCAATCAGAACAATTCATGAGAACGGGCCGGTGGACACTTATTAAAGTGAATAGATTCGTTGAATTTTTGAAAGCAACTATATTTTCGAATAATTTACAGAATTTCAGCTAAGTCACAGAACGTATAGTTCGTTCTGGTTTGCACTGTCCACAACAGAACGCAAAGAACTTCCTTCTATTGCAAGAGCATATACGGAATATGGTGGGTTAATAGGTTGAGCATCGAAAAAGCATCCAGTTGTAATAGGTCGATGGCGAACAATTCAACCTTGGAATAGAACGTGCGCGTGGTGATGCGGAGTTGGTTCGAAACGCAGTGGATGATGAAGCAAGTCGAACTTTCAACTTGAAAACCCTCGTTTCCATCGTTAGTGGGCTCGTCACTATAGAACGATGTAAAAAATTTTTGGAAGGACCAGATGGGAATGAAGTGGTGACAAGCAATGAAACCAGTGCTTCGGTTGAAATCCTCCGAGAGGTTCGTGTCTTGCGCGAAAGAGTGAATGGCCTTGAAGGTATTCAGCAAAGAGTTTCGGATGGGCAATCGAGTATGGGAAGGCGGGACGAGGTGCAGGAATCATTGGAGAGAAGTGCTTCGAATGAAATTACGAACGAATTAGGCTCTCGACGCCCTTCTACCGTCAGTACACGAAGTATCGCTAACTCAGTATTATGTGACATGGCTCGTAATCTGCTGATCATTAGCGATGCGAGCTCGCCGAAGCATGCTCATATAGGGCTACTGAAGGTTTTCGCGAATGCTGCTGCCATGTTGATGACATACGACCTCGAGGGAGCGGAGCAGTAGATTGAGCCTATTAAACGAAGCATGTTCCTGGGATGGGGTAATGTGGTTCAGCACAGTGGATGGGAGTGCCTGTTTCATGTCTACAAGCAACTGGGTACTAATGTGGATAAGTTTGGACAGGGCGCGGCAGTGCAGTCGCGATACTTATGTGATGGTACTTTATGTACAAGATTCAATTTTTGCAAAATATTGCACGCGGATTGGAAAGTGTACCATTGACAACCGATATATCCCCCTTATGGTTGAGAAGCTTTTTGAAATGATACAAATAAAATTGCGCAAAAAGTAGACATCGAGATGATGCATGCGGAAGTGTTCAACATAAAATATGCGAATGGAGAAGCTGTTCTGAGTGCGCAAAAGCGGATGTACAAGCTATGTATGTTTCCAGAGCCGTTGAAGTCTATTGAAATGGTTTTCGCTGATTGCGAAAATCATTTTTCGGTCATGCCCAAAATATGAGTGCCACAGCACGGGAGACACTGGAGAAGAAGGATAGCATACTTACTTCGTAATATATGGGCCTGCATCCGTGTTGAAGACGCGAAGCGCCTTGTATTTTTTAATAAGTTCAACGAGGAGCTGGTACACACCAAGATACTGAAGCAAGATGTAATGCGTACTACACAAGTTTTAGTGAATCACTGACTTTGAATTCTGAATGTATAGATGCGAAACGCATTCGAGAGGTTAACGAGGCGAACGATGAATTGCTCGACAATCTTATTGAACGCTATCCCAGGCTAACTGTTCGATTGAATTACAACGTCACTATAGTGGAAAAAGTGTAGAAGTCAGGGAAACGCGTGTTACAGACTATGAAGAAAGCAGGAAAGAAAGCCTTTTCGTATATGCAGCAGTTCTCGGAACCAGATAGGGAAGAAAGACCTGATAACGGAAATGGGAGGCGCAGATGACGAAGTACGTACAAGGGCACAAGTACTGGCGATGTATATCCCATGCACTTGCCATGGATAAAGATTTGTTCCCATTAGCAGAATGTTACAATCAACCATATCATGGACAGTATTCCACAACCTCCGTCTGGTTCCGTCAACATTTCCGCAGTACAAGAACTGCACGTTCTGGCTGGGCTACTGCTCTGTGGTTATATGAGAATAGCCGATTTGCACGAGCTGTTGGGTAGCTTGAAACACGGACTGCGCATGATTCACTCATTCGCGTTGGCGATTTCGGGAATCTTGCGGCATGCGCTTAATGCGGACGAATTAGGGGCGGAAGAACAATGTAGAGGAAAAGCTCAGGCGGATGTAAGTACAGACCCTAGCGTGCACTCCCTCTTGCTTACCTCCGAGCATGATGTGCGTCGTACATGGAGAGCAGAGAATGATGAGAAATATTTTCATATTAGTCACTCAGAGTTCGTCTAGAAGGAATTGCTCGTGAATACGAAAGGAGACTTTGGCAGACGGTAGAAAGTCCTTCGCGAGGAAGTGAGCCCAATCGACAAGTCCCTCGTACTGAGAGCCGTGTGACAATGGGAGATCTTGAGTAAAACTGCGTATCTGGTTATTACGCTGTTATTTTGTAATGCTTGACGAAGGAGAAATCAAGAGTACTAATTGGTAATACCATACCTGCTAAAGAAAACCTCAGCAAATGTTTGAACACATATCTATCCAAATCGAGTTGGAAAACCGGTGCCCCAGAAAATTAACTTGTAATTAGTAACAATGTCATTAAGATCATTTGTATCTTTGTCGATGCCCACGGAAACGAGGTAGCAAAGCTCAGGAAAGAACAGTAATGTAATGCAATGTACTTCCGGCTATCTCTATTAACCAGTACATCGTGCGAAAACTAGTTGAAATGTAGGGCGAAGTTTTCCATATCAGTGCTCTCCATTTTGGAAAAAATAGCAAAATACGGTTCACTATCGCTTTTCTCGAACGCGAACAGTTCGCATCGCATTAATTGTAGTTTCACTGATTCAAAGCTATGAAGTCTGTTTTCCCATAGCATTATGGTATGATTAGTAGACATATTGACATGATAGGCGCCACATGCACACCGATACTGCATGCTCTTCGTATAATGTACGTTGCTGGCGTCAACTGGTAAGTTACGTCGTTGTATTTAAGTTCGCAGATCGGAATCAATGTAGGCTGAAGTCACTGCCAATTCTTGCTTGGGAATGAACCGAATTCGGTATTGTGCAAAGCATGCGGGTCGAGTAATTAAACATTTCTGCACCTTTAACTCACGGTGAATAGAATCTCTAGGCTGCATTAACTGGCATACATGCGGGAGAACTTCCTCTCCTTCGCCGACTGGGATGGAAGAGATGTCACTTACTCCAGTAAGGAGAACGCAAGAACCGGTTTCAAATAATGTTCATCCACCTTCTTCTCGACGACAACACGATGTCAAACGTGATTGCCAATCGTTAAATCGAATAGATTACATAACGAATGTATGTTTGTTTTTTATTCGACTTCATCCGCGAGTTTTTGACTACTTGGTGTGCGTGTTATAATGATGCCGCCAAATAAGCGAAGGATGAATGTAAAACTAATACAACAGGTGCAGATTTGGCTTCGACAGGTGTTGAACGCAGTTATCGTATATCTTAACTAACCGCCCGTTTCCCAGAGATTTATCGATATCCTCGTTTTCATTTAAGTATATATCTCTTGCTTGCTCTGACGGGGAACAAAATAGCGTCACATATTTCGAAAATTCGGCGAACCCGTTCTGAACATGTTTATCCATTTCGTGCACGTCATTGTCATGTCTTCCTTCGTCCCCAGTGTAGGGCAAGATTATGTGCTGCCATAATAAATTCGTGAGGCTTGCCAATGAACGCAAATGGTAAGTGAAAATTCCAAGCAAGCGGATGAATTTATCGCTTTCTGCATTTTCATCGCAGTGAAATACTGGCGGGCAGTTATCTATTTCCGCGGCCGTCATGCCAACGGTCTCCTTAAACACATAGTTTGCACATCTGCTCACTGCATACAGCTATGTAATTGTTATTGATAGGATACTTTTTTATGGTGATCGAAGAGCCAAAGCTGCTTCGGTTCATTGCATTACTCCACACAATAGAGGAGGTTGATTTCGAATTCCTTTAGTCTTCAGCTAGAAAGACAGGATTCGTACGTTACTGATAAGACGTTGCGAAATAATCCGCCAAATAGATGGTCCGTTGTAACTTGCGCTTCTGCATATGGATCGAATATTCCCAGAATAAGGTATTTTCATCCTTCTGTTCGTGGTATACCATCCCTTGCATGGTTCAGGGCCTCCGCCAGCTTTGTCCGAATATTGAACGAAGTTCTACCTAGGCATTGAATGCCATGAAATCGCAGCACCCCTCTCTCGGTGGTTTCATTAAGCGAACGTAGTGATGCCGGGATAGCGTACGCCTGGTAGGATGGTACATCCATGAGCTTCCTTGCGGAAGATAGCGGTTTCTCAAACCCGTCTCCCCCTGACACGGAAAGAGCATCGATGGCAGCACGCATTCGCATTGTAAGACATCGTATCGAGGAGTGCGTTGATGTCCGTTGTTTCGCCCACAATGCCAACAAGGTCTAAGAAAATGCGACACGTAACGCGGTCTGGTGTTTCTACTGTTTTACGCTCCTTGCACCTCTGGGCCAAGTCTTAAATCAGTCGTGAAAGAATCGGTTCTTGCTCAGTGCCTGGTGGTACTATGGTAAGAACCCATGTAGAACAAGTGTTGTTGTGCACACGAGCACTCACGCACAATGGTTACAGATATACACCCTCCGCTGTACCATTGTGCGAATTGTAAGCACCTCGGTGGTAGACAAACCCATCCACATACAAAAGGAATCTATAAACGTCGTACAGCTCTCCTGTCTGAAAAGTTCCGATTGCAGATGAATAAGTTCGACTGCTGGGCGCGCGCGATCTTTAATGCTTGTAGTTCAGAGTTACTTCACGCACATCGACTTTAAGCTCCGGAACATTAATAGGGAACGATGTGAAGAACCGAGTAGGTTCAACGACATTCATGTCCACTTTGTCAGATGATGTGAATGTGACTTCGCCACTGATGTAAAGTACAAACCTGCGCTGCTCCCCGTATCCAATCAGAAAGCGAAATACTATTAGTATTCTATCGGAGCTCATACCACGCACAGGCGTAAGAACTGCCACAATGTCACTTGGCTGCAGAAACGGTACCGCTTCACGTTTATCCGTGTTTTCTATCCATTAGTATACGATGTGACGAAAAAGCTGCAGAATTTCACTTGAACGAGCATCGATACTGCCAGGAGTGGAAAACAACTTCCCCTACCATTGTCGTCAGGGTTCATGATGGCGAACACAGTGGTTATCACAACAGTAACAGTCTGATCTTTTTTCACGCAAACATGCGAGTTCGATGCCAGAAATGGATGTATCTGCAATATGCTTAACATTAAGTGTATCTCCAACTTCGGCGAGCCTGTTATTCCGTAGTACTCCTGTGGTATCGATTGAAATCCAAGAATAATCCGCATGAAACTACTCGAAAGCGCTTGTAATTAAGTTGCTTTGATAACGCCCACGTACATTGAGCACACAGTCATTTCCTTCCCAAGCCAGTTCTCCCAAAAGGTCCGGTTGCACAGGTCCTTGCAAGCATACTCCATAGAAGGAAAATATTCAAGTTTCAATTCGCTCCCTACACCTCGTCCTCCCACTGCGCGATTCATTACTTACGTTAAGGTGCGAACGTTGAAGTTTTGCAACACGAAAGGTCTTAAACGTCTTGCAATAGTTCTGTAGCTGGGTAATTTCATTCTGTGTTGTGCCCGTCCATATGCAAATCTGTAGAATTTATTAACATTCGTACACTTTCGTAAACATTTGTCGTCATTCGACGCCGTCCGCCACACTGAAGTAAAGTCCATAGCACTACACGATCAATTCCAACTATACTGTACAGGGTAAGTTCCTGCTGTAATGAGAAAGTAGAGTTTCGGGCAGTGGTTCAAGCGAAGTAACAATAGTTCCATTCCCTATAGCAGTATCGAAAACTATCTATTCTTCGCTATTGGATATAGTATTACATTCCAATTCATTTTCGATGACTCCCACTTCATTGGCTCCCTCGTTATCTAATTCAGTTTCACGCATGCCTTCTCCGTCGCTCTGCACCGTACCAATGATTTCACGGTCATTGCCAGCCGAAAATCCGTCACCAGCAGTTTGTGAAATATTTGCGTCTCGCGCTGTTGGCTCATCTATGGTAACGTATCTCGGTACAGAAGCGGAGGATGAACTGTTAAAGCGACGCAGTCGAATGACGCTGTTCTGGTGCTCGGACCACAAATGGCGTTTTGCACGACGCAACCCACGCCCCTTGGTCATCACAGTGGTAGTTCAAGTCAATGAATGGATTGCAATGTAAGTCTCAGAACGAAATTTCGAAGTAATTTTAATTTCTTTAATTTACAACTTTCAGTAATCTCATTGACTAATACAAAAAAGGTAACTGCTGTTTGAGCCATGCTACCAAACTGCTGTTGACGAATTTTGCGCTTCATGCAGTTATCAATCGAGTCTACGTCAGATGGATACTGACATTACGCATCACATCCATACCAGCAACGATTTATGACATGGCACAGAAAATCGTATACGGTAAGGGGCGTCGATGGCCATTGATCCTTTCACAAGACGGCTAGGCGCTTCTCGCATCTTCCATCCGCGCACCCAATCACCTGTGTAGAGTTCTGTCTCCTCTATAGAAGCACAGATCAAATCTCGTTCGCTTATATTGTACAACAATAATTGTAGAGACTCATAGGTTCCATCTTCTCTGTGATTGAACACAGCAGGCGCACACACATAGTGATGATTTTTCTTCCTCCGTCCTCCGCTTTTCAAAATAACTCCTTACGCTGCAATCCTAGGCATTCTCACAGCCACTAGCCAATAAGAGAGGGTGGGAAAAGAGACGTACATACACGAAGGTTCGTCATTCCTTCGGATAATTGTACATTCATAATTGTAACGCAGCCACAACGCGAACAGATGAAACTCTTGTGAATACACTGTTAACGGAATGGTCTGTGATTGTAGAAGCTTACATGCCTGCCCGAATCGACGAGGTACGGAGCTCCAGAAAACTTTCGTGTCCTTGCGACAGACCAATTCTTACAAAGAATCTCAGAACATACGGAATAGGCGAGTTCGTTTGAAATGAAATACACCCTCAATTTTGTTGAGCCGCACAATGTTCATCCTCTCCAATAATGCTCCTTGGGTATAACCCAATTGATTCGAAAACGCCGGCACCGCCACCCTGCAACCAAGACGAAATTTCTTCCTCACTTTCTGTGTAGAGGGATTATACTGATGCGCAAGAGGGTTGTACAAGTAAGTCGGGAGGTACAGCAGGAAGAACAATACATTCATTTGAACTTTTATGAGTTGAAGACTTGCCCACCAAGCGGTCATAAAACCACTCACTTTCAATACGACCTGAAATGGCTCCTCTGGGAATTAATTGAGGTATTGGTAACGAGGATGAGCGCACTGCAACCGGCTGTACGGATGAAGCATCCACGGTGGCTATAATCTCCTATTCTTGGACCATATTTTACGTGCAGTAAAGCAAAAAAAGCCAAGAAACAGAGCCTTCGACCGGAGCCGTAAAGGAATAAAAACATAGCGTTCTACTTTATGTACTTTCAAAGGGTGCATTCCATGCACATTGGACATCAACACTTCCTTACACCATAATCGATCTGTCCCATCAGATTTAACATAAGCGTCAATATTTCCGAGCTCAACATCGGAAGGATTAGTGTAGTGGTACACCATGTTGCAAGAGGTAGGTTGGACTAGATGGACGAGGCACACCCTCCTCAGCTGGAAGGATTTGTACTTAAGCGGAGGATGCGGCGTTACTCATCAAATTTCAGCCTCTTCACTGCGGATTATTGCAGTAGTACCGTACTTAAGTACAATACTTATTCACTGCAGAACTGCTGGTTCCATGCAAACGGGTGAGATAGCGAATAAGATATTCGCTGTACGACGTTATTGTTTCCCGCAACAGCGTCTGTAGAGAGTCGGAAAATGTCAACTATAAAGATAATAAATTCGGCTAATTTACAACCTTCCGCAAGCCGGATTATGCGCCATCCAGTGCCATCTATGGCCCAATGTCAGAATATTGCTGTACAATGCCATAAAATTTACTGCTCTACCTCTGCTTTTTACCGTGTCCGAAGGTTTGTCCTTCCAGTGATGAGAAGTACAAAAACTTATATTGGTTGCCCTCCTGCGTAATTTGGTGAAATATAATTCGTCGATGGCCTGCTAATTCTCTGCTGCACCCTAAATCTATCGCATCGAGTAGTAAACACACGGAAATCGATAGGGCTCTCAGGTACAAAACATGGCATCCGACTTCTGCTTCTCACTGATGGAAGGGGCGTGCTCTTTGGACTAGCCCTTACTACACGAACACTCCTCAGACCAATCTCGGTGATAAGAAAGCGAATGTAACTCATAGTATCCTAAGCTACGAAAAGCGAGAAGTATGGAGAAATATACACCTCATGTTGCTTTCTCGGTCACTTTGCGTATTTGTCTTATTACTATGCTGTCTCGAACGCATTCCGAGATGTGGATTTCTTCCTGTCA
>JAAUYH010070015.1_pt1 | contig 26262 bp, 26 predicted proteins | sample 7278061 | NCBI WGS metagenome assembly JAAUYH01 (sample SAMN14350203, study PRJNA611818) | marine sediment metagenome | isolation source: surface marine sediment (0.6m) | place: French Polynesia: Moorea | collected 2018-08
AACCTTTGGGCAAAAAGCGCACCACCTTAAATTGTCACGAATTCCCAGCTATTAGAGCAAAAAATCGTTCAAACCTTAGCTGCAATTCGGTATGAGGGTAAAGGAATATTTTTACTTTCGGATAAGAGGTAATCTAAGAAGGTTTGAGCAATGACAGATAACTGCTTACCCGCTAAGTGAGATACGTACCAACGACGCTTAATCGGGAAATGTTCTACATCGAGGATAGTTAATTCTCCCCTTATGCCCTCGGAGATTAGACAATGTTCGGATAGAACAGATATACCTAATCCTCCCGCGATCGCTTGTTTGATAGCCTCATTACTACCAAGTTCTAGTTTGACCTTGACGGAAATTTTATTTTTAGATAATAAATCTAGTACTGCCGTTCTTGTCCCAGACCCCTTTTCTCGCATAATAAACTGGATATTGTTTAGTTGTTGTAGAGGAATATTTTTTTGACCAACTAGGGGATGGTTTTTATTAGCTACTACTACTAAAGGATTATCTAAAAATGGTTCACTACGCAAATCTATTTCTTGGGGTGGATTACTCACTATGTATAAATCATCTTCATTCTCTAACATCCTTCTTTGGATCTCTTGATGATTGGTTACTTGTAATGCCACATCGACACCAGGATAATGCTGACAAAAAGAGCCTAAGAGGCGAGGAACAAAGTATTTGGCAGTTGTAATGACTGCTAACCTCAATTGCCCCTGTTTTGTGCCTTTTAGATCGGCTATTTTCATTTCAAAGTTATCTAGTCGCTCAAAAACATCGTGACAAGTTGCTAATAACTCTTTACCCGCATCAGTTAAATATAGGCTTTTACCAATTTGTTCAAATAGAGGTAAACCTATAGATTTAGTTAATTGCTTGACTTGACTCGATACTGTAGGTTGAGTAATAAATAACTCTTCAGCAGCACGAGTGAAACTGGCGTGGCGGGCTACTGTTTCAAATACTTTTAGCTGATGCAGAGTTGTTTGAATCAAAGGTTTATCTCCCTTAGTTCTCTTTTTGTACTAACATTTTCATGGATATATTTACATCATAAAGGAAAATGAATGTTTTTTGGGTTTAGCATAAAGATATATATATAATATAAATAATGAAAAGTATTAAAAGTTACTATTTAAACTACGTATCTTACCTAAATTCAGCAATAGCAATTTGCTTAGAGCAATCCTAAAATAGATGAGAGAAAGCATCGTAATTAATTCTTCTCTTTGGTGGCTTTAAATGCACAGCACTTTAAACAGTAGTTTGCCAACATTACCTCGATTGCGTACTTCTTTGCCAGGAAAACGCGCTCAAGAATTAATTGCTAGAGATGTAGCCGTTACTTCTCCTTCCTATACTCGTGGCTATCCTCTGGTAGTGGCAAAAGGTGAAGGCTGTATGGTGGAAGATGTAGATGGTAATGTTTTTTTGGATATGACTGCGGGTATTGCGGTGACAGCCACAGGACATGCTCATCCTCAAGTCGTAGAAGCGATTCAGCAACAAGCAGCTAATTTGCTGCATATGTCGGGGACAGATTTTTACTATGAGCCGATGGTAGTATTAGCTGAGAGTTTAGCAAACCGCGCTCCTTTTCCAGCTAATGATGGTGTTCGCGCCCGTGTTTTCTTTACCAATTCTGGTGCAGAATCTAATGAAGGGGCGATTAAATTAGCTCGTTACTATACTAAGCGCGATCGAGTTCTAGCTTTTTTGGGTGGATTTCATGGGCGTACTTATGGGGCAATGTCTTTAACTGCTTCTAAAAAAGTGCAGCGTGAGGGTTTTGGTTCTCTTCTACCTGGAGTAAATCATATTCCCTACGGTACTCATGCTAGTTTGGATTATTTGGAAAAACAATTATTTCTGACGGTATTACCACCCCAAGAAATAGCAGCCATAGTTGTGGAAGCTATACAAGGCGAAGGAGGCTATCTAGTACCAGAGGATGGTTTTTTAGCCAGGATTAGAGAAATTTGCGATCGCCACGGTATTTTGATGATAGTAGATGAAGTTCAGTCAGGCATGGGCAGAACAGGTAAACTATTTGCCATCGAACACTGGGAAGTAATGCCAGATATTATTACTCTGGCTAAGGGTATTGCTAGCGGTTTACCTCTGGGGGCAATCCTCTCTCGTCCAGAAATCATGACATGGCAACCTGGTTCTCATGCGACAACTTTTGGAGGCAATCCTGTGGCTTGTGCTGCTGCTAATGTCACCTTGTCATTGTTAGAAGCAGAATTACTGGATAATGCCCATCAGCGAGGAGAAGAGTTACAAGCAGGTTTAAATAAACTAGCCCAAAAATTTAAACAAGTTTCTCCAGCTAGAGGGAAAGGATTGATGGTAGCGATCGATCTGTTAGATACTGAGGGTAATCTTAATCCTGAATTGAGAAATCAGATTGTCGATCGAGCTTTTCATCACGGTTTATTATTGCTTGGTTGTGGAAAAGCAGCAATTCGTTTTTGTCCGCCCTTAGTAATTAGTCAAGAACAAATTCAAGTAGCCTTGGAGATTTTGGATAAGGTAATTAGAGAGTAGGGAGTAGGGAGTAAAGATGAACAAAATCCAAATTATTCGTCAGTTATGGGAGCATCTTTGGCAAGATTATAGTAAGCGGGTTGAATATGCTCGTATTTATCAGCAGATGATTGAAGAGGCAGGAGGAATCATTGCTAACGATCATATTGCTTTTCGTTCTTTGCGTTTAACTATCGATCGCCCTGAAGGGGAAATAAATCTAGGTATTCCCTATGTTGCCAATGTCATTAAAGCTTTAGGTTATGAATTAGCAGGAGAATATACTTTTCCCGATAAATATCTTTATGCCCATCACTATCGTCATCCCGAACAAGATCGTTTTGATTTGCCTAAACTATTTATTAGTGAATTAATTGTCGATGCTTTACCTACGGCGATCGCTCAACAAATCGAACAAACAGTTATTTCAGGAAACTTTTGTAACTTATCAGCTTTCCTTCAACAGCTAGAAACAGCATCTACTACTTCAGAGACAGAAAATATTGCTACTCAACTACAAGAAGTCTTTACTCGTCCTTGGCAACCACCTAAACTATCTGTAGTAGAAAGCGTTAATTCTGTTAGTCAGTATGGTGCTTGGGTGCTACTACACGGTTACGCAGTCAATCATTTTACAGGTTATGTCAATCGTCAGCATACTTCCCTTTATCCAGATATTAAAACTACTGCCCGTGGTTTAGCAACTCAGGGTATTCCCATGAAAGATAAGATTGAAGGAAGTGTAGCTACTGGTTTGCGTCAAACAGCCACTCAAGCCGTTACAGAGATGGTAACAATAGAAGACGACAACAATGGGGAATTAAGACAAATTCCTTGGACTTATGCCTATTACGAAATTGCCCAAAGAAATGCGATCGCGATTGGAGATAATCAAACTCAATTGTTTGAAGGATTCCTGACTTCTCAAGCCCAAAATTTATTTGAAATGACCCGTAAAAGTTAAGAATGTGTCAATCCACACTCTCTAGTTATTTTCGAGAAATGGTTTTACCTTTGCAAACTCCGAGGATCTAAAGCATCTCTCAAACCATCCCCTAAAAGATTAAATGCCAATACTGTCAAGATAATTAATAATGCGGGAGGCCAAATTAGCCAGGGTTGTAGGACTAAAATTGAGGCATTAGTAGCGATCGACAGCAGATTTCCCCAGCTAGGATCGGGTTGTTGGATACCCAAACCAATTAGACTGAGAACTGATTCTGCCACAATAAATCCAGGTACAGCAAGAGTGGCAGAAATAATTACATAGGTTGCAGTCTGGGGTAGGATGTGACGCACAATAATATATAATGGCTTCGCCCCTATGGCTTGGGCTGATTGGACGAACTCTCTTTGTTTGAGAGATAGTACTTGTCCTCTAATAATTCTGGCTAATCCTGACCAACTAATAAAAGAAGTAATTAAAACAATTAGTAAAAAGCGTTGCGCGCTACTTAAACCAGGGGGTAAAACCGCTGCTAAAGCTACTAGTAGATAAATACTCGGAATAGTCATTAATACTTCTACTAAGCGCATTAAAATCCCATCAATCCAACCACCAAAATAACCAGAAATACCTCCTACTAGCATTCCTAAGGGAAAAGAAATCGTAATTCCTACCAAGCCAATAAAGAGACTAATTCTGCCTCCAAAAACTAAACGGCTAAATTGATCTCTTCCTTGTTCATCTGTACCTAAGAGATTAATTTTACCTTCGCCAATAGCACCGAATAAATGACGTTGAACAGGAATACCAGGAAAGATAGTTACTTCTTCAAAGTTAGGCGGTAGAGGTAGGGTAATTTGAAACAAATTATAAGGTTTGCCTTTAACGAAAAGACGAAGAGGAGAAGGTTGAGTAAAATCAACTCTTAATTCTCGATCGCCTGTTTCTACTTGTGTTGGCCCTAGAGTAGTAGGATAGACATGAGGGCCAATCCATTCTCCTTCGGGCGATCGCCAGTATATTTGCGTTGGCGGTAATAAAGAACCATCTGTCTGAGATGAATAGGCATCATAAGGAGCAACAAAATCGGCAAAAATCACCGTTATGTAGAATAAAATTAGCAAAATAGCCCCAAATCTTGCTAGGGAATTCTTTTTGAGTTTTCGCCACCAGTCCATATTTATTTCCAGTCAACTCAGACAAATTAATAATTAATAACTATAGCAATCCGATTGGAGTTATGAGAACTTTTTAGATCTATAGTTTCTAGTTATTGGTCCTTAGTTATCGATTTTTCCTAGAGACATTAAAGTTTACTTTACAGATAATTAACTCAAGCTGATTTGACTCTGATAAATTTTTCTACCAAATTTAAAACATCATTACGGGTTAGTTTGTCTTTTCCTAAAGCGATAGCGTCTAAAGTTCCATAAGCTAAAGCTAGAGGAATCTGGCAAAAGTCTAATGCTGGACCTAAAGTTAGAGACTTAGTATATAAATCAGCTAATTGAAGATTCCGACGAGCATAAGTTTGCATATCTTTCATTGTCCAATCAGAAGGTAAAAAATCAACTCCTCTTTTGAGATCTTCACTATGATTACGAACAATGTTCACTGCTTGTAACCCACGACCAAATCCGATCGCATGAATACGATTAGTTTGAGTGCCATCATACCAAGCCCAGAGATCTGAAAGTAACAGTCCTACTGCACCAGCAACGCTAAAAGTGTAGCGGTCTAAATCTGATTCTGTATTAATCTCCCAATTATTTTCTGCCCAATATGCCATACGATCTGCCATCGCTGCTGTAGCATCCCAAATACGTGGGGCAATGGTTTCTGGTGCAAGTATAGACCATTCTCCAATTCTTAAGGTTACTTCGGGTAAGGTTTGTTGGTAGGTTTCTAAACCTTGGGTAAAATGATTGGAATAGTCATTATTGACAGTTTCTTGTAAATTTAGACTAATCTGGCGTAATAATTTGGCTTTAATGAGATTATCTAATTCTGGATGATCCTCAATTTCATCGATCGCCCGCATACATAAGTAAGCTGAGGCTACTGCTGCTTGCAATTTTTCTGGTAAGAGACTAATAGGAATATAGAAAGTCCGACTCGTTGCCTTGAGGACTTCTAAAGCATCAATATGCAAATTCATTCAACCGACTCCTCGCACTAACTTGATTGATAGCATACACTGAACTACTGCTATCTGGATTAGCTAAATTCTAAGAAAAAATCTTGCTAAATCAATAAAGAGTTATGTAGAAATGCTTATATTAGGTTTTGATTGATTATTGGGGGAAAAGAGAAAAACTTGATTTTGAAAGCCTATAGCTCTGCAGAAACTAGTCCCTGGGAAGATATTTTTAAGGTTGATACAAATTGACAATACAGGTTTGAAGATTAGTATATTCTATGAAATACCCAAAATAGTAATATAAATAGTTATCAGTCATTAGACACCAATACTCGCTATTCACTAACCCTAGTTAAGCAAAGTAGTAAGTAGTAAGTAGCGAGTAGACAGTTAACGATTTAGCTCTTATATAAGATCGTTTTGATGACAAATAACACCAAATAAACCTGCTATTACTGTAATGGCTAGAGCTATCAAAGGGTTTTGTCCTTGACTTACAGCAAAAGAAGTAACTACGCCTGCCCCTAAACCAGCAGTAATACCAGCACTAATCAAATCTTTATTGGTGTTTTTGTTATACATATTTTTATGTGAATCTTTCAATTCATAAAAAAATATCATTTTGTTGCTGATAATTTTTAGAAAAACTCTCATATTGCAATCAAGATTTAAATTTAGCTAATTTTCTTAATATAATTAGTGGCTGCGATATTTCTCAGCTATTAGGTAGGCAAAGTTAATTATTGGCAATTATATTCCAACGTAAACAGCAATATTAAAAAAATCCATCTTTACTAGAAGAAACAGCATAAGTAATATAATCTACAATACAATTGAGTAGTATATATTGTATTTTAATCACTACGGAAATTAACTAAATTTCAGAACAAATATTTCTATTTAAGGAGTTTCTTAAAAAAATGAAACGATCGCTACATCTTCCTCTTTGCACCTTGACTCTAACACCTATTGTCCTGTCTATCAGCCAACCAGCCCAAGCTTTTGAATTAGTTAGGCGTTTTACTTCTTCTTTAGATGCTAGTCAGGAAGTTGATGAATCAACCTCTACTGCTACTGGCTTTGCCACCTTAGATCTATTACAAGATAATAATAATAACTTTGCGCTCAAGTATGAGGTTGTTGTCACCCCAGAACTAGATTTTACGGCACTAAACAATGAAACTGCTCCCACCAAAGGTAATGATATAATTTTCTTCCACCTTCATGCAGGTGCTAGCCGTGGAGCAAATGGAGAATTACCCTTTCCCATCAAAGAGTTAAGACAAGATGATTTAGGGAATTATTTTGTTGCTAGCGATCTAGATGACAATCTTGTTATTGATATTGCCAATGAAGGTACTACTATAACTGGTCTTTTAGAAGAAGCCAAAGGGGAATTTGTTGCCACAGAATCTTTCTCAGACTTTCCCTCATTAGTTGAGGAATTACTCTCTGTATCTGAAGGTGATACTTCTTTATATTGGAATATTCATTCCCTCGATTTTCCTGGTGGTGCAATTCGGGGACAAGTAGCAGTGGGAACTCCAGAACCTACTTCTCTGCTTAGCTTATTAAGCTTAGGATTATTAGGATTTAGCTGCGTTAAAAACAAACAAAAAATCCCTAGAAATTCCTGAAGATTGCCATCGATAAATATTCGTATTTTTTCTCCCAACAAACAAATTAGAGGGAAAGTTTTTCCTGTCTGTACTAATTTAGAAAAACAATTTTATCAGAGCTAGCTGCAATTTTTCCCTTCAGTAATTAAAATGCAGTAGACTTGCTATATTTATATCCTTAACATCTATGACTCTACTAGAAGTTAATAACCTTCGAGTTGCCTATCCCCATCGATCGAACCAAGAAATTGTCTGGGCTGTAGATGATGTGTCTTTTAACCTCAAACCTGGAGATAGACTAGGATTAGTAGGGGAGTCGGGATGTGGTAAATCAACTATTGGTAGGGCAATTATGCGTTTGTTACCTGCCGGTAGTGAGACAAAAGGAGAAGCATTATATAAGAATAAGTCGATTTTTGACTTAAATGCTCAAGAATTGCGTAAATTACGAGGAGAGGTAGTTGCTTTAGTTTTTCAAGACCCCATGACACGCCTCGATCCTCTCATGGCTATTGGCGATCATTGTGTAGAAACTCTTAAGGCACATCAACCAGAGTTATCTTACCAGGAAGCTAGACAAAAGGCGATCGAAGCTTTAGAAGCGGTAAGAATTCCCCCTAACCGTTGGGGACAATATCCCCATGAATTTAGTGGGGGAATGAGACAAAGAGTAGCGATCGCTCTTGCTTTACTACTAGATCCTCAAATAATCGTAGCTGATGAACCAACTACTAGTCTGGATGTTACTGTTTCAGCAGAAATTTTAGAAGAATTAACCCGTTTGTGTAGTGAGAGGGAAATGGGATTGTTATTAATTTCTCACGATCTGGCTATGATCGGGGAATATTGCGATCGCATTGCCGTAATGTACGATGGCAAAATGGTGGAGTCTGGTGATGTTAAATCAATTCTCTATAATCCTCAACACGAATATACTCAATCTCTTCTGCAAGCAGCATTACAAATTCAAAAACCAAAAGAGACTAAGTTTCAAGAATCATTCGATGAGCCACAACCTCTATTACAAGTCAACAATTTAAAACAATATTTCACCTTAGAAAGTAATTTTATTCAGCAACTATTCTCCAAGGAAAAGAAAGTTATTAAAGCTGTCGATGATATTAGCTTTTCTCTTTACCCAGGAGAAACTTTAGGCTTAGTCGGAGAATCTGGCTGTGGTAAAAGTACCTTGTCGCGGACTATTTTACAGCTAATTCAACCTACAGAGGGGACAGTAGAATTTTTAGGAGAAGATTTAACCAAACTTAATCGATCGCAAATGCGGATTAAGCGTCGTCAAATACAAATGATATTTCAAGACCCCCACGCTTGTCTTAATCCTTTAATGACTATTGGTGATAGTATTGCCGATCCTTTATTAATTCATCAGTTAGCCAAGCCAGCAGAGGCGAAAAGGGAAGTAGAAACCATGCTGGAAAAAGTAGGTTTAGCTCCCGTGACAGATTATTATCATCGTTATCCGAAGGAATTATCAGGAGGACAACAACAAAGAGTAGCCATTGCCCGTGCTTTAATTACTCGCCCTCAACTGGTTATTTGTGATGAACCTGTGAGTATGTTGGATGCGACAGTACAAACCCAAGTCTTAGAATTAATGTTAGCTTTAAAAGCCGAATTTAATTTAACTTATCTATTTATTACTCACGATCTTTGGGTAGCCAGATTTTTCTGCGATCGTATTGCGGTGATGAATTCAGGTAAAATAGTCGAACTCGATACTACTAAAAATATTTTCGATCGACCTAGTCATCCCTATACTTTAAAGCTAATCTCCGCAGCACCGTTATTAGCTTGATCTACTCTTACCAACTAAATGAGGAGAGAAGGTAATAGGTATAGCTTTTCTCAAATAGGTAATACTAAATCTTTTTCGTATAGGTTACTAAAAAATTGAGTAATGAGTAATAAGTTTAAAAATGATAGTAATAAGTAGTAGTATTCCTAAATCTGCTAGCACTCTTGTCTACAACTACCAGAAAGACTTATTGGCATTAGCTAATCAGAATAATGCATTAGCCCAAGAAGAGTTTAAAAAGTATTCTAACTACGGATTTTTAAGAGGAATATACTTTCAGAATTTTCTAACTATAATTTTTTTCAAAACAAAATACGGAAACATTGTTATAAAAACTCATTCAAAGCCAAGTTTTTTTATTAAGCTACTAATTATTTTAGGATTAGCAAAAGCAACTTTTTCTTATAGAGATCCTAGGGATATTATTCTTTCTGCTATTGATCACGGAGAAAGAACAAGAAAAGGAATAGACCATTCAAATGCTTGTAAAAATATGGTAACTATTAAAGATAGTATTCCCATAGTTAAGTCTTGGACAAGTAACTGGTATAAATGGAAAGAATTTGGCAATGTGTTTTTTATTAGATATGAGGATTTGATGGAAAACAAATTATCTTATCTTCAAGAAATGAGTGAATACTTCAACCTGAAGTTAAAAAAAGAGCAAATAGAAGAAATATATCTAAAACATGAAAAGAGCAAAAATACTTCCTGGAATTTTAACAAGGGTAAAACTGAAAGATATAAAACCGAAATGAATGGTTCAGATTTATTTTTATGTAATCAAGAATTTAAAGATATTTTAGAAGATATGAACTACAGCATCTAAATTTATACAAAAAACTGATTTTTATTCCTGGGTTGTGAACAAACTTCATAACATCTCTTGCATAATATTGTTTTACTTTTGGAAACTAATGGGAATGACTATAAGTCTCTTGTGTATATCCGAGATATAGTATTATTTTTTTGCCAGACATTTATCGCTATCTGTTGTACTGATTATTCGAGAGTTTCTCAATGAAGCAACAACCATTAACCATTACTATTCGTATTCTAGTTAAACCTGGAATGGAAGAAAAATTTAAGCAAGAATACTTATCAATCATGCCTTTCATTCTCAATGAAGAAGGCTGTATCAACTACAATCTTTATCAATCTAAGACCGATCCCAGATTATTTTTAGTTTATGAAAATTGGGTAAGCCAAGAAGATTATGCTAAGCATTTACAAATGTCTTACATGCAGGTGGTTAATGAGAAAGCCGATCTCTTTTTGGCAGAACCTATTGAAATCGATCTATGGGGAAAAGTTTTCTAAGGTTAGTATTCTTTTGTTTTAAATTAATTAACTTTTCGTAAACAGATATTAAAAAGTAGCAAATTATACATTTTTCTTGTTTCAATAAAAATATGAGGGTTTTCTATTGATTGGAATAGGCAAAATTTAAGCTCTTTCTTAAGGAAAATTTAGCAATTTTTCCTTATCTATTATCAATTAATAATTTAAGATTTAAAAAGATTTAGGGGGTCTTTTATGACTCAAACCACTGTTTCTACTTCTCTATTTTCTCCTCAATTAAAAGAATCTCAAAGCACACAAACTAAACATTCCTTATTTGCTGATGCAAGTTCGCGGTTAGAACAAGCTTTAAAGCATATTTCTATGTCGGAAGATGCGATCGAAAGATTAAGACATCCGAAGGCTAGTTTAACTGTGTCGATTCCTGTGAGGATGGATAATGGTTCTTTACAGGTCTTTCAAGGTTATCGGGTACGTTACGATGACACTAGAGGACCGGGCAAAGGAGGGGTACGCTATCATCCCAATGTTACCCTAGATGAAGTACAATCTCTAGCCTTTTGGATGACTTTTAAATGTGCCTTATTAGATTTACCCTTTGGAGGTGCTAAAGGCGGAATTACCGTTAATCCGAAAGAATTATCGAAAGCAGAATTGGAAAGATTGAGTCGGGGTTATATAGATGCGATCGCTGATTTTATTGGTCCCGATGTAGATATTCCTGCTCCTGATGTCTATACCAACGCTACTATTATGGGTTGGATGATGGATCAATATAGCATCATTAAACGTCAGTTATCGCGGGGAGTAGTAACAGGCAAGCCTTTGACTTTAGGTGGTAGTGAAGGCAGAAATACGGCTACAGCTACAGGGGCATTTTATGTAATTGGGGCAACCTTACCTAAATTTGTTAAAAATCCATACAATACAACAGTAGCAATCCAAGGTTTTGGTAATGCAGGGTCAATCTTAGCAGAATTGCTCTTTAAAGCTGGATACAAAGTAGTTGCAGTCAGTGATTCCCAAGGAGGTATCTATACACCCCAAGGTTTAGATATTCCCAGTATTCGTGAATATAAAAATCGTAGCCGTAGTATTAAAGCTGTTTATTGTGAAGATACAGTTTGCAGTATTGTAGAACATCAAGTTATTAGTAATGCAGAATTACTTGCTTTAGATGTAGATATTTTAATTCCTGCTGCTTTAGAAAACCAAATTACAGCAGATAATGCTAAGGATGTTAAAGCCAAGTTTATTTTTGAAGTTGCTAATGGTCCGATCGCCTCAGCTGCCGATCCTATTCTCGCAGAAAAGGGAATTCATGTCTTTCCAGATATTTTGGTTAATGCTGGTGGTGTAACTGTTAGTTATTTTGAATGGGTACAAAATCGTAATGGTTGGTACTGGACGTTAGAGGAAGTTAATCAGCGTCTGAAAGTTAAAATGGAAGCGGAAACTGAAAGAGTTTGGTCGATTGCTCAAAAATTGTCTGTAGATGTCCGTACTGCTGCCTATGTTCATGGACTAAATCGTCTGGGAGAGGCTTTGGACGCGAAGGGAACAAGAAATTACTATATTGACTTAGGTTAGAGGATTAGTCCGAAGTAATTTGATAATCATTTTTTGTTATTCATAAAGTCATAGATGCACTCAGATAAATCAAGATGGATTGTGGGGATGTTTGTTCGATTAGTTACATAAATAATAACTAATAACTGATAATTAATAACTGATAACTAATGACTAGTAAGTTCATGTCTCTAGAAACAAGCAATATGTATGATGTAGTGATTATTGGTGCAGGAGTCTGTGGAACTTCTTTGCTATATACTTTAAGCAATTATACTAATGTCAAAAAAATTGCTTTGATTGAGAAAAATCCAGCAGTGGCATTAGTTAATTCCCATAAGACTAGTAATAGTCAAACTCTGCATTTCGGCGATATAGAAACTAACTATACTCTGGAAAAAGCTACTAAAGTTAATCGGGCTGCTACCTTAGTTAAAAATTATCTCCTGCAACGAGATAGCCAAAGAATAATTCATACCAAATATCATAAAATGGTTTTGGCTGTTGGTCATCAACAAGTAGAAAAGTTAAGGTCAAGATATCAAGAATTTAAAAGTTTGTTTCCCGCTTTACGTTTACTAAATAGAGAAGAAATAGAATCTCTCGAGCCTAAAGTGTTAGAGGAAAGACCAGCAGATGAAGAAATTATCGCTTTATTTACTCCTGAAGGCTATACTATCAATTTCCAAAAACTAGCAGAATCATTTTTAGATAATGCCTTAAAGCAAGAAGAAAAAACTATTGATGTAATGATGGAAACAAAAGTTACTAAAATAGTTAAACAAAATAACCTTTATTTAATTAAAGCAGGACAAAAAAATCTTGTTGCTAAGACTGTTGCCGTGATGGCAGGAGCGCATAGTTTATTAATAGCTAAATCTTTGGGTTATGGAAAGCAATATGCTCTTCTTAGTGCTGCGGGTAGCTTTTATTTTGCCCCAGAAATGTTGAAAGGTAAAGTTTATACTGTTCAGCGTCAGAAATTACCTTTTGCTGCTATTCACGGCGATCCTGAAGTAGATAATCCTCATGTTACTAGGTTTGGACCAACTGCTAAAGTTTTACCTATGTTGGAACGTCATCATTATGCTACTATTTATGAGTATTTTCAGACAGCAGGACTCAGTTTCAGAGCTTTTCAAAGTTTCTTTAAAATACTATCAGATATAACAATTTTCAAATATATCTTGCTCAACTTTCTCTACGATATTCCTGTCCTTGGCAAAAGATTATTTATTCGAGAAGTGAAAAAAATTATTCCTTCGATTAAGCTAAAAGATCTAAATTATGCCAAGGGTTATGGAGGAATTAGACCTCAGATCGTTAATCTAGAAACCCAAAGTTTAGATTTAGGAGAGGCAAAAATTGTCGGAGATAAAATTATCTTTAATATTACTCCTTCTCCTGGCGCGTCTACCTGTTTACAAAATGCCGAAGATGATACCACTAGAATAGTAAACTTTTTGGGCGATCGCTATTATTTTAATCAGCAAAAATTCCAAGAAGATTTAGAAGCAATTGCAACTACTATTTAGGATAATAACTACTTAGGCAAAATCATTTACATACTTTATTTTTCTGATACCTAATACCCATTCGTGACAAGTTAAGGTAATGTACTGTTTATCAATCGGTTTTAGCTATTAGCTTTTAGCGTCTTACGTGGTTGGATATGGCGAGGAAGCCTCGCCATCCCCCACGCGCTATTAGCTTTTAGCTTTCAAGACATTTTTGCTCTATCCTAAATCTTCAAGAAGCAAGTGCTTGATAACTTTCCTTTTATCCATATATAGTGCTATTAATTAAATAGAAACACTATATATAGTAGTTGACAGATAACCTTTTGCTTTAACTTGTCACCAATGCCTAATACCTAATACCTATCACCTACCTTCACCAAGTAATTTTACTTTGCCCAGGTACTTACATTATTATTTATGACCACAAAAAAAACTCTTGATGCTATTTCTCTTCCTCCTAACTCAGGAGAAAAACCAACCAATTTATTAATAATGCTTCATGGTTGGGGTGCTAACTATCAAGATTTAGCTCCTTTGGCTTCCATGTTAAATTTACCTGGTTTTGCTTATATCTTTCCTAATGCACCTTTCGAGCATCCACAAGTACCAGGAGGAAGAGCTTGGTATGCTCTAGAAACTGAAGAATACACTGGTTTGACTGAGAGTAAACAAATATTACGAGACTGGTTACTCTCTTTAGCCAATAGCACGGGTATTCCTCTGGAAAATACTATTATGACAGGCTTTTCTCAAGGAGGAGCAATGACTTTAGATGTAGGATTCACTTTACCCTTAGCTGGTTTATGCAGCTTAAGCGGATATCTCCACTACCCACCACAAAAACAAAATGAATCTGTTGATTTTCCGCCAGTATTAATAGTACACGGTACTCAAGACCCTGTTATTCCTATAGAAGTAGCACAACAAGCAAGAGACAAATTAACTGCTATGGGTGTAGAAGTAAAATACCAAGAATTTGCTATGGGACACGAAATTCAACCACCAGTATTAACTTTAATGCAGGAGTTTATTAATGGATAATAGATAATTGACAATGGGCAATTTTGGATTGTTATATCAATTCTCGAAAGTAACGAGGTATGCTTATCTATCTAGCTAGTGCGCGAGAATTGGTATTAGTTGTCCATTTTTGCATTACTTATTATGTTAGTCACTACTGGATTAATCATCTTAAATATTTTTTGGGTTAACGTACCTGTTTTAGCGCAAAATATAGAGAAAACAGAAAGATGTCGTTGGGCGATCGCTAATACTAAAAGTAAATTGACTACTAGTCTACAGTTAGAAATTCCTTGGGAAAAAACAAGCAAGGTTTATTATTCCGACTATCCTGAAGGTCGTCTTTACAGACATGATTTTGGTATGGAGGGAAAAGCAGTAGCTTCAGTTATGAATTCTCCTGTGTTGATGAAGTCTCTGGCTGAGAGGATTATCAATAACTGTGACTCTATTGGTATAGTGTCTTTTGGCATGTATATGACTGATCGGACTATTGCCTATGGTTTAATGCCTAGTGGTAAGGTAGAAATATTTAAATGTCCAGCAGATTATCCAGGTATGGGCGCTCCCAATTGGAGAGGCTTTATCTGGGGAGAGTCTTGTTAAAGTTAGTTATGTTATCTATTAAGAGTCCACAACTTAGCCATGCTTTTAAAGAATGGGCTGTCGCCGTTGAAGCATTGGAAGCAGGAGATACTATCCTCTTACTGCGCAAAGGGGGTATTCGGGAAACTGCTAAAAACTTTCAAATCAACCATACTCAAGTTTGGCTATATCCTACTTACGAACATCAAAAACCCCATTTACTCAAACCAGAATACGCAGACAAAGTAACTATAGTAGAGTCTGGTTGGCATCCAGAAAATGTCAGAATTGGTAGTCTAGCCAATATTACTCAAGTTATCTCTGTGCAAAAACCCGAACAAGTAAATCGATTGCAACCATACCACATCTGGAATGAGCAGATGGTCAATGAGCGTTTTAAATGGAAACACCATCAACCCTTATCTATTTTGCTCTTGAGAGTTTATCGACTCTGGCAACCCATCTTTATTCCTTACCATCAAAGTTATGGTGGTTGTAGATCTTGGATCGATTTACAAGAATCTCTCTCTCTAGAAAAATTAGAAGCTGTTTTGGATGAGAATACTTACAAGCAACAGGTAAACCAGATTTTAAGTTTATTAAATTTAAATTAGCTACCTCAATACCAGTAAGCTTAAAGGTAAAAGATTTTATCTATCTTTAAAGCAATATAACCAATGCAAAAAGTTATAAAAAGAGCCTTTCTACTTGTTCAGCTTACCTCGCTCGTAATATTTAGTGCGATCGCTGGTCAATGTCGTCTTGCCCAAGCAGCAATTATGATTGCTCCTCTCATCGATGATGTATCAGCAGAAAACATTGAAGCACATATAGATATGCTTTCTAATGAAATAGGAGCAAGAGACACTGAAGAGAGGCAAGCTCAAGCTGCTAACTATATTGCTAATCAATTCAGAGAATTTGGTTATACAGTTACTCTAGAACCCGTACAGAATAGTACAAATATAATTGCTAGACTTTCAGGTTCAGTAGACTCTAACCAGGTATTTGTGGTTGGCTCTCATTTTGATAGTGTTCCTGGTAGTCCTGGAGCGGATGATAATGCTAGCGGAGTTGCGGGAATGTTAGAGATTGCTCGTGTCTTAAGTAATGTACAACCTGACTTTTCGATCGAGTTTGTCATTTTTGCCTTAGAAGAAGAAATTGTTGTTGGCAGCACGGAATACGTCGAAAATATCAGTCAAGATAGTCAGCAAGATGTCATCGGCATGATTGCACTAGAAATGATTGGCTACTATAGCACTGAAGCAAATTCACAAATTCCTTTTGCTAGTATCCCTTCATGTCTGAGTTTGAGCGAAGAAGGACGCAGCACGGGGGACTTTATTGCTAATGTCGGCAATAATAACTCAACGAAATTACTACAGACTTTTCAGGAAGCAGCTAATACTTATGTCCCCGATCTACGCACTTTAACGGCTCAAGTTGCCGACAATGGTAGGTGTTTTCCAGATACAAGACGTAGCGATCATTCGCCATTTTGGGATGAAGGATATCAGGCATTAATGATTACTGATACAGCTAATTTTCGCAATCCTAATTACCATCAACCTAGTGATATCCTAGATACTCTCAACTTAACTTTTGCTAGACAAGTTACACAGGCAGCACTTGCAACTACAATTTTATCTACTCAAAGCGTACCTGAACCTTCACTATTAATGTTAATTAGCAGCACAGGAGTATTATTATTGTTATCTAGAAGGTATTAGCTTTTACTTAACCTCCTAAGAAAGAGCGACGAACTTCCTGGTCTTGTAATAATTCTGAAGCTGCTCCTTCATAAGTATTTTTACCTAACTCTAGGACATAGCCTCTATGGCTTGCCTCTAGTCCTTGACGAGCGTTTTGTTCGATCGCTAGTACAGTCAAACCAATTTCTTGATTGAGACGGACAATGTTCTCAAAAATCATTTTAGTCATGCTAGGAGATAAACCAGCACTAGGCTCATCCATCATAACCAGCTTAGGTTCTAACATTAGAGAACGTCCAATTTCTAACATTCGTTGTTCTCCTCCTGACATAGTACCAGCCTGTTGATACTGTCTTTGGGCAAGTTTGGGAAACAATTCTAAAACGTAATCAATCCGCTTCTGGATTCGTTGTTGATTTTTTTCTAAATACATTCCCAATTCTAGGTTTTCCCGAACGGACATTTGCGGAAAAACGCTACGCATTTGAGGGACAATAGCCACACCTGCTTGTAAGATCTGCTGGGGTCTTAGGTTAGTAATATTTTGTTCGCCAAAAATAACCCTTCCCTGGCGGATTTTTACTAAGCCATAAATTGCTTTAAAAACCGTAGACTTGCCAGCACCATTGGGGCCGATAACACAGACAATTTCTCCTGGATTAACTTTTAGGTTAACCCCTTTGAGAATATCAAAATCCCGATAACCTGCGTAGACATTTTCGATCAATAACACCAGCAGATACCTCCAAGTAACAAATTTATCTTTAAAGCTAATAGCTATTTGGGTCTAAGACCTCCGCTAATTTTTAGTGGTCTTAAATTAGTGGTGGGTCACAATCTTTTACTAATTTTTCAAGTTGAGACTCTAACCTTTAACTCAAGGCTAAAAGCTAAGAGCTAACGGCTAAGAGCTATTTATTTAAGTACCAAAATATGCTTCGACTACAGCATCATTAGCTTGAATTTCTTGGGGAGTACCCTCAGCAAGTTTCTCTCCTTGGTTGAGGACATAAACTCGATCGCATAAATCAGAAATAAAATTAATATTGTGTTCGATCGCCAGAAATGTTTTGTTATATTCTCGATTGAGAGTCTTAATGCGGTCTTTAATAGTTTCAATTAGAGTAGGATTAACACCAGAGGTTGCTTCATCTAATAAAATTATCTCTGGATCTGGCATTAGAGCCATACCTATTTCCAGCAGGCGTTGTTGACCACCAGATAAATTTCCTGCATATTCGTGCTGAAGACGAGATAACTGCAACAATTCTAATAATTCTCTGGCTCTTCTGCGGGTATGGCGATCGGTCACTTTAAAGATTACAAATAGGTTTTCCCCGCGCCACTGACGACTAATCAACATATTTTCCCAAACAGTCATTTGGCGATAGACACGAAGTTTCTGGAAAGTGCGAGACAGTCCCATTCTAGAAACTTGATAAGGGCGAGTATTAGTAATGTCTTTACCTTTAAAGATAATCTTCCCTTTATCGATCGATTGAAGACAGCTAAGACAGTCAAACAGAGTTGTTTTACCACTACCATTGGGCCCTACTAACCCGACAATTTCCCCTGGGTAAATATCTAGATCTACTTGATTGACAGCAGCTAACCCACCAAAATACTTGCTAACTTGACGTGCTTCTAGAAGGGGAGCAGTTTGTTTTGTTGGCAACTGTGACATAACTTATTTGATTTTTGCCTTAGTTTTATTACTGGTTTTAAAAATACGTACAATTGAAGCAGTATCATAATTGCCCAAAGCTCCAAGAATTCCATAGGGTATAAACATGATTAGTAAAATCAGCAATACACCCAATACCAACAGATGGTAATCTACCAAATTGCTCCAAATCAGATCTTGAAGAAGGTAAAGTAGCACTGCTCCTATAACTGGCCCCCAAACTGTTCCCAAACCTCCTAACATACACATCATGATCATGATAATATTGCGGTTTTGGAAAAAAACCACATCGGGGTCAATATAGGTATTTTGCCATGCCCAAAAAGCACCACAAATGCCTGTAAAAAACGCAGCAACTGCAAAAGCAAAGAGCTTGTGAAAAGTTGTATCAATCCCTCGCATCTCCGCACCAACTTCGTCCTCTCGAATTGCCACCAGAGACATACCTAGCTCGCTACGGCGAATCCACCACATCAGGCTAACAACAATAGCCATAGTTATTAACATAAAATAGTATTCTCCTGGTCGATTGAGTACTGGAGGTAAATCCAGACCTGAACCACCACCAGTAATAGGACGTAAGATGCGTACTATTTCTCTGGTAGCTGCAAAGGTACTCAGCATGGCGATCGAAAAGTAGGCTCCTTTTAGACGTAAAGTAGCCCAGCCAATTAAGAGAGCAAATATAACTGCACTTATACCAGTCCAAGGTAAAGCCTGCCAAAAAGATAACTTAGGAGCAAAAGCCAAAGAGCTATTAGTAACTAAAATACCCATGGTATATGCCCCAATACCAAAGAAAACAGCATGACCGAAATCTAAATATCCAGTCATGCCACCAATTAAATTCCAATTAGAAGCCAAGATAACCCAGAGAAAAATTTGCGTAGCAGTAAATAGTTGAATACCACTAGCCCCAGTAAGAGGGTAGAAACTCAATAGAAAAATTAGCGATCCCCAGAGAGTAAGACCACCCCATTTTTTCGACAAAATCTTAGAAAAATTTTTCACAATAACAGAACCTAATCTATCGGCATTCGCTTCAAACCTGTCAAAATTCCTTGAGGTCTAAAAATTAGCACTAATATCAATACCAACAAGCTAATCACTACTCCCAAATTCGTACCAATTCCAGGTACATAGGTAGCTACCATAACCTCAGCCATACCCAAGAGCATACCACCTAACAAAGCCCCAGGAATTTGCCCCAGACCGCCCAAGACAGTAATGGTAAAGGCTTTGAGAGTAAAAGGTTGACCCATAAAAGGAAAGATAGCCTGGGTAGGACTAATTATTGCTCCTGCTGCTGCCGTCAAGGCAATGCAAATTCCAGCAGTGATAGCATAAACTTGTTCTATATCAATACCAACAATCTTGGCTGCATTTTTATTCTGGGCTGCTGCTCGAATTGCTTTACCTAAGCGAGTATATTGCAAAAATAGATATAAACCTAGCATTATTGCTAGAGCTACGACAAAGATTAAACTTTTAACTAGAGGTAAAGAAAGTCCCAATAACTCGAAAGAACCACTATAAGATACAGGGACGTTACGAGGATCGGCACTGTAAATAATTTTGTGTATATTTGCTAAAATCACAGAAATACCAAAAGTGGCTAGCAGTGTTGCTAAACTAGGGCGTTCTAACAGTCGGTTAAGCAGAAATTTCTGCATTATAAAGCCAACAATAAACATTATGGGCATAATTAATAGGAGCGAAGCAAAAGGATCGATGCTAAAACTGGTAAAAAGCAGCCAAGCTAAATATGCTCCAGTCATGAGAAACTCACCGTGGGCTAAATTGATGACTCCCATAACACCCCAGAAAACCGAAAAACCTAAGACCATCACTGCATAGAAACCACCCAGGAGCAGACCATTAATTAGAGTTTGAAGCAACTGAGTCATTATCTTCTCTTTCTTTCCAACCAGGCACAGGATAATTTACTTGAGCTAAAGATATTTCTTCAGGTACTACTACTTGGATTTGGTTATCCAGAATTTGAATAGTACCCATAGGCTTATCGATATTTTTACCAGTTTCGTCGAAGTTAATTGGACCGAAAAAGGTTTCTTCATCTAGTTCTTTCATGGCTTGACGGACTGCTTCAGTATCGAGGGAGTCAGCCTTGTCAATAGCTATGTGTAAAGCGAGGGCTGCTGCTGTTGCCCCTGCTGCTTGATAAGTAGGAGTTTCTCCCCATTTTTCCTGGTATTTTTGAGCATATTCAGCAGAAGTACCAAAGTATTGCCCTTGATAGTTCATAGTGCTTTCCCATTGGGTAGGACCAAAGATATATGCCGAATCTTCTCCCATTTCTTCAACAAATTTGGGGTTTGAAGCACCTACAGTGAGAACCATTGCTCTAGGATTAAAATTTTGTTCTTTAGCAGCACGCACAAATAAAAGGGCATCGTTAAAATGACCTCCCCCTATAAAAACATCGGGATCGAGGGATTTAAATTTACTGGTAATCGCACTAAGATCGGCTGTGTCTTTAGGATAGGTTTCTACTGCTAATACTTCCATCCCATATTTTTCTGCCCATTTCTCAGTTCCTTCAGCTACATTAGTAGGGAATTCTGTATCTTCATAGGCAACAACAATAGTCTTTGCTCCTTTTGTGCTGAGTGCCTTTAAGATTGATTCGGTATAGTATTGGGCTGGAGTAAAGACACTAAATAGATTTTTGAAGCCACGAGTAAAGAGAGAATCAGAAGAAGCACCCCCAGAAGCCATAATTTTGTCATACTTCTCAGCGATCGCGCTAGCACTTTTAGTTAATCCAGAACTATAAGGAGCTAGTAAAAAGTCGACTTTATCTTCGGTAATCAGCTTTTCCACTAAGCGTGCTGTTGTATCAGGACTTCCCTCATCGTCATAATAAATTATTTCTACCTTATAATTGCGATCGCCTACTTCGATACCGCCACCCTCATTATTTACCCAATCTTGCCAAAGATCGTATCCTTGACGAGTATCTTTTCCTTCACGAGCATACTTCCCTGTGTCACTTACTGCTGCACCAATTGTAATAGTGTCAGTTGACTTATCTGAGATTTCGGAGCTTTTTGAACTACAAGCTGCCGTTACCGAGAATAAACCCAGCAATAAAGGCATGATAAGCCAATTCTTCATATTTTTGATAAACATTAAATTCCCTAGAGTATCAAATTGCGCTGGTCGATCAAGGCTGCTGCCTTTTATTTGCAATTACTATACACAATTTTTACTTTTTGATCGGTTTATTTAACAACAAAAAAAGAATGAATATAATTGAAAGATTTAACCTCTACTCAAATTGCTTATGTTTTTGGTAGAAGTCAATGCTTTTGAACTCTATTGCAATCTGCCAATATTTATGTAGCAATATATATTTAATATTCAATGATAACTAACAATAAATAACCGATAACTTTTTCATAACCAGCCTCGAAGACGATATACAACTAGACCAATATATTCTTTAATTACGCTAGTAGTATTATCCAGACTAGCTGTATTGGGTAGAAAACTAATCACTTTTGCTTCAAGGCTGTGATTATATTCTTGTAATTTTTGTTCGCTGATCAAAAAGTCTGTTGGTGCAGGAATAATATCAATTCCCTGACGACGAAAAATTAAAACAGATCTGGGCATATGAAAAGCTGAGGTGACTAGAATTACTTGTTTTATCCCTTTCTCCTCTAAAATCTTTTTGGTATACAAAGCGTTTTGATAAGTGTTGAGAGATGATGGTTCTTCAATAATCGCTTCTTCTGGTATACCCATAATTTGAAGAATGTCTGCCATATCTGCTGCTTCCGATTCTTCAGCCCCAAACCACTGAATACGCCCTCCAGAGAGAATAATTAGAGGTGCTTTACCTTCCTGATACAATTTAGCTGCATAAAGAAGTCGATCGCCCCGTTCATTCATATCCGCCATGACTCTGGGAGGAGAAACACTTCTGGTTGCGCCTCCTAAAATAACAATGGCATCAGTGTTAGGCATCTCAGAAGGTGGTAAATATTGCCATTCAAGAGATTTAACCAAGCGATCGCTCAAGAAAGGATTACTAGCAGTTAAAAGTATAATTAAAGCCAAAAAAATTGGTAAAGGTGTCCACCGAGCAAGTTTTTGTTTGAGACTCAAAAGCAAAGCCACAATTAATAAGATACTGGCTAGCCCTAAAGGGTAGATAAATAGAGGTATTAGTTTAGAAAGAAAGAGAAAATTCATAGTGTTAGTTGTTAGTTGTTAGTTGTTAGTTATTAGTAATTAGTAACTTAAAAAGTAGCGATTGTCTTGAATGTCAAGTACCTTAAAAAGTAGGGTGGGCAAACTAACTTCTAACTCGACAGAGCATTTGAAAACTAATGTTGCCCACCTGACAAGGTGTAAGCTTTCTCTTAGAGATTTTTAAAAAAATAGCCAATCAAATATAACGAACCACACAAAACAACCAAAGATTCAGAATCCTGTCTATTTTTCACTATTTCTAAAGCAATAAACAAATCTGTATAAGTTTTACACTGACTAAGTTGAGGACAAACTTGCTGTCCCAAGTCAGCCAACTCTTGGGGATCGGCAGTACTATGATCGGGGACGGGTACTAAATGTAATTGATCTTTAGGTCTTAGTAGGGCAGTAAAAATATCCTGATGATCTTTAGTAGATAACATTCCCATTACCCAGATTACTGATTTTGCTTGAGTATCGATATAATTGCGTAAAGCAGTAGCAGCAGCAGGATTATGCGCCCCATCTATTAGTAAAGATAAATTTTTCCACTCCATCCATTGTAGTCTTCCCAGCCAACTAGTCTTTTTCATACCTGCTTGAATAGCTGCTGTAGAAATCTGCCATCCTTTTTGTTGTAGAATTTGGATTGCAGCCATGGCTAAAGCAGAATTGCTCAGTTGTACTTCCCCCAATAAAGGAAGAGGATATTCAATTCCCTGATATTGAGCATAACCAGAATTGTGACTAGAAACTTCAGCAGGTTCAACCCAGGTAACAAGACAATTTAGTTCTTTAATTTTTCCAGTAAATACTTCTGTTGCTTCTGGGGGGAGTTTACCAATTACAACAGGACAATTTGCTTTGAGAATACCAGCTTTTTCTCTGGCAATATGTGCCACTGTAGGACCAAGACGTTGCCAATGTTCTCTGCTAATAGAAGTAATAACACTTACTAAAGGGCGATCGCAGACGTTCGTAGCATCCAGTCTCCCTCCTAAACCTACTTCTACTATCGCTATGTCTACTTGTGATTGAGCAAAGTACAACCAAGCAGCAGCCGTAATCACTTCAAACTGGGTAGGACTTTCTTGGTTGGGATCGATTTTATCTTTGATGTGTTGTAATATTTCAGCTAAAATCTGCGGTTCGATTGGTTGTTCATTAAGACAAATTCTTTCCGTCCAGTCTACTAAATGGGGAGAAGTATAACGCCCAACTCGATAGCCAGCCTCTGTTAATACGGAAGAAAGATAAGCACACACTGAACCTTTACCATTTGTTCCTCCCACATGAATAATCGGAACTTGATGATGAGGATTATCTAAATCAGTTAATAGTTTTTCTATTCTTTTTAAGCCTAAGTGGACTCCAAAGCGTTGAAATGGTTGTAGTAATGAGTCTAAGTTAGGTTTTTCTGTCATAGTTGGTAACTAGTAAAATAATTATAGTCCGTAGATACACGCAGATGAACAGCGATGCAGCGCGGTCTTGCGAGACAGTCCGTTGGGCGGTTTCACCTTTTAAGTTATCTTTATTGGATTAGGGAGATAGTCGATCGAGGAATGAGTGATAAGTATTTACCTTCTGGTTATATTTTGCGTCGTGCTACGGTTAAGGATATTGGCACAATTCGGAAATTAGTTTTTTCTGCTAAACTCGATTTTACTCAATTACGTTGGCAACAGTTTTGGCTGATCGAAAAGGAAGGAGTAGCGATCGCTTGTGGACAGTTACGTGATTTTACTGATGCCCAAGAATTAGGTAGTTTAGTTGTTGCACCTCCTTGGCGCGGACAAGGTATAGGTAGTTATCTTACTCTTAATTTAATTAAACAAGCTAATAAACCTTTATATCTTGAATGTTTAGGGGCAAGATTACCTTATTTTTACTCTCGTTATGGGTTTAAGACTGTAACTTGGCAAGAATTACCGCGATCGCTTAAATTTAAGTTTGGTATGTCTCAAATAGCTAAAACCATTATTCGTCTACCCGTAACTTTTATGTATTGTCCATAGTTGATAGCAATTCTTAGATTAATTAATTCCATAACAATCAATCATTAGCCATTCATAATATCCATTATGCAAAAAAAAGACCTGGGATTAGACCAACAGCTTTATGAATATCTCCTGTCTGTCTCTGTAAAAGAAACAGAGGTTTTACAAAAATTGCGAGAGGAAACAGCTAATCATCCTGGGGCGATCATGCAGATTGCCCCCGAACAAGGACAGTTTATGGCATTATTAGTCCAGTTATTAGGCGCAAAAAAAACTTTAGAGATAGGAGTCTTTACTGGTTATAGTTCCCTTGTTGTAGCTTTAGCTTTGCCAGCAGAAGGAAAAATAATTGCTTGTGATATTGATGAAGAATCAACAGCGATCGCTCGTCGTTATTGGCAACAAGCAGGAGTAACTGACAAAATAGATCTGCGTATTGCCCCCGCGTTGGAAACCTTAGATCAACTCATAGAGGAAGGACAAACCAATACTTTCGATTTTGCTTTTATTGATGCAGATAAGAGAAACTATGAGAACTATTATGAAAAAGCCCTACAATTAATCCGCCCAGGAGGTTTAATTGCGGTGGATAATGTTCTCTGGTTTGGCAGAGTTGCCGATCCTCAAGATGAGGATAAAAGAACCATAGCGATCAGGGCTTTTAATCAAAAGTTGGCTCAAGATCAGCGAGTAAAAATTAGTTTAGTACCTATTGCCGATGGCTTAACTTTGGCACTTAAATTATAAGTAGGGAGTAGCGAGTAGAGTAGTAAGTAGCAAGTAGATAGTTTTAATGATTAGTAAGGTGATGGCTGTCTGTATTATTCTTTTTGTCTTTCAAATTACAAGTTCTTATTTAGAATAGACGAAAAAATCTGCTATATTACCTAAATCATCATCAACTGTAGTCTTCATCAGGATAACAACGATGTTTCTAGAGATATCTACAGAACTCGATTGTTCAGCAGAAAGGGCTTGGCGGGAAGTTCAAACCACTCGTCTGTTGGAATATGTAACTCGACCTTTGTTTGTCTTTGAGCCTATTGAACCGCCAGTATTACCAAAAACATGGCAAGAAGATAAATATCTCGTCCGAATGAAGTTTTTAGGGATTGTGCCTTTTGGGAAACAATGGATTGACATTAGTATTTTAGATACTTCAGCAGAGAAACAAGTATATCAAATCCGCGATAATGGACACGGCGATCTAGTAAATAAGTGGGATCATCTGATTGTGATTGAAGGAAACTCTGCAGGAAAAACCAAATACACCGATCGACTGGAGATTGATGCAGGTATACTAACTCCCCTCGTATGGCTATATGCGAATATCTTTTATCGACATCGACAGAAAAGATGGCAAAAGCTGGTCAAGAATGACTTTGATTACAGCAATTCATAGTTCAAGCGACATCACGGGGAGTAGAAGAACTTGTTAAAATGAGTGCAAATTGGAACTGCGACATAACTCCAATACCTGCTAAAACTAAATTAGCAATATTTGATATTGATGGAACACTAACTGATTCTGTTTTTGTTCATCAAAAGGCTTTTCATTCTGCTTTACGAAATGCTCAGTTGACACCTTATGAT
>JAAUYH010124659.1_pt1 | contig 26259 bp, 8 predicted proteins | sample 7278061 | NCBI WGS metagenome assembly JAAUYH01 (sample SAMN14350203, study PRJNA611818) | marine sediment metagenome | isolation source: surface marine sediment (0.6m) | place: French Polynesia: Moorea | collected 2018-08
ACCAAAAATTAGTAAATTGTATTAAGTCTTCCAAAACATTGACTGTACATTTCGTGCACTATCAAGTATCGCCATCGTTGAATTTGTAGATTGTGTTTTTTCCAAGTTTCGTATTCTAATTTGGCCAGGTAAAACTTCGCACTAAATCTAATTTGTTCAAAAAGTTGGATATATATGCCGTGGTATTTTAAATTTAAAAAAATTCGTGTTTGATTAGCCTTAGGCAACTGCCCCAGCTTACTGACAGCTTGTCAGTATTTAGATACTTCACTATAACTAATGATACATAAATCTCAACATCTTAGGACAGACCAATGAAAGAAACTCAGCAGATGGAAGGCTCGTCGATTTCGCAACATTCAAGCCTTTTCCTTTAACGACTTGTCAAATTTAAGCTAAGTTTAAACTGGCTTTTCTGCACCGTGATTGCTCTTTATGCTCCTCGGAGACATCCATGAAGAGGCTTGAGAACTTGGCCAGTTTATTAGAGTTTCTCACTCAAAATTACGACAAACTTTCTTAAGTTAATTCATGTTCGATATAATTATTTAGAACAGTGTAGCTTCTTTGGTGTCATGCAGTTTTTATTCGTAAAACCATCATTAGTGCATACTGACGCTAAATTAAAATTTTTAAACAGCAGCGACAAACTAATTATCGATAAATACTCTTCGAAACTCCCTAACGGTGGTACGGAGATTTTAATCAATTAGATTCGAAGTATGTGAGAAGCCAAAACTTTTCTCTCATTCAATTTACGAAGATAGATTAGTATTATTATTTGTTCTACTTGTGAAATCAAACAGTAATTAGAATCTTTGGAGAATCCGAAGTATAAAATTATTTTTGAATTTGTTTTCAATAATGATTATGTCATTTGAGCTTTCTTTTAAAATTTTCACCTTCCGTTAGACATTCAGTGCTGAGAAACAAGCTCGAAAGGTTCGTGACATAGATATTAAACAATGATTTACTATTAAATTATTTTATTTCCTGTAATTGATATTGCTTCTGCTTTATCATAACTAAATTATAACATTTTTTTGTTACAAAATTTGTTGAACTTTAAGATACCTTGACTGCAGAGCGATCAATAGAAAAAATATGTACGATTCATTAGTTTTCTCTACTCCGTCTTGTTCCAAGAACCATCTGAAATGGAAATTTTCATCACATATCCTTCAAGTGCCGAATTCATACTAAAACGATTGAATTTTAAGGCATAGTAGAAGCAGAACTTTTCAAAATGCTGGAATATATACCTATACAACATGAAAAATGAGCAATAAATCTGAAACATAAGAGCCATAGTTTTTTGTGCGTGCTTAATTTAATCCAGTTAAAGCCTTTATTTAATAGCCATCCAGTTCTGCTCATATACATTATATCTTTCATTTTCTATTTATCTACGATGTTCAACGTTATTTTCCTTCTTAAGTTTCAATGTTTAGGTTTCGAAGTCTGAGAAATATTGTATCTTGTTTTATATTCTTTTTATCTACAGATTTAGATTAATGCAAATCTGAAATTTTTCGTCTCTTTTTGTCAAAACAATAACCTCTACTTTAGACACCAAAAATTCATTTACTGGGCGAAGCGGAAATGGAAATGAGTTTTATTCATATTGAAAGCTTCTGCATTGAATTGTGGACGCATATGTTAGGTCAAAGTCAATGCACAATATTATTCCTAAAATTTTCTGAAACCGGAGATTAATTTATTAATTGGAGGAAGGTTGAATCACAGATCTGGCAGTAATCAAACAGAATATATTTTGATTCTATGACATGCACCGGCAGTGTGAGTTACTCTTTGTCAAAAGTACGTGATTTCTCACAAATGTCATGTTGCTGAGCAAAAGACGAAATTATAAGCTGTTTCTTTGCTTCATATGCGCAACAATTTCGTTGAATTGGAGGTCCTTAACTTTCTTAATATTTTAATTCATAAAATTTTATATTCTATATTTGAGTTCTTTATTTCATTGACGCTCAACCACGCACTTCTTGAGCGACCATTTTTCTTTATGAAATTTTTTCAGAACCTGTAGATTTTGCTAATCTTGATTAGCCAAACGAAAATGATTACTTTTGTGTAAATTTGGTAACAAATGAGATGTCTCTTTTTGAGTGTCTGATATTCCACAAAAGAATTAGGAGAACCGAAGCGTCAAAATTTTGATAATCAGGTGTTTCCAGTGGAGTGTGGGAAGGTGTTCTGTTCGGTACGGCTTACAGATTGATTGGCTGGCCAATCTTACGTATTTCAAACTCGACACTTTCACCGACTGCTCCGAATGAAGCCGAATTCCCAACAACGTTCATCGCTATAAAATACATTCGATTCATTTTGTGTTGCAGGGGTCTGCGAAGATCCACCGTGGTTTAGGTAACATGGAATCTGATGCCGTGCCTAACGGCAAGACTACTGCTACCACAGACATGATGCAAGTCATCAATTACGAGGAGGAGTTCAATAGTGACTTGGGCGCTTTTCTTGAACGCAACAAAATCGCCAACCTCGGATTTGACTACAATGTAACTGCGATAATGGGACCGCAATCGTCTGGAAAGTCGACTTTACTGAATCTGCTGTTCGGTACATCGTTCCGAACCATGGATGCTCAGCAAGGTCGTTACCAAGTCACTCAAGGCGTATGGTTGGGCCGGGACGATGCTCGAGGAATTGTTGTGATGGATTTAGAAGGCACTGATTCCCGGGAACGTGGTGAAGACGCCGCATCATTCGAACGAAAGAGTGCGCTGTTTGCACTAGCGCTTGCTGAGGTACTTATTGTGAACGTTTGGACACAAGACGTGGGCCGCTTCAACGCCGCAAACTTGTCATTACTAAAAACAGTCATGGAACTGGATCTTCAATTGTTCTTCAGTGGCGATGTTCGAGTTGGTGAGGGGTCCGCACGACATCAAGGCCACAAAACACGTCTACTATTTGTTCTGCGGGATCATGTCTCTACACCTTTGGAATCCCTCACAGCAACACTAACAGCTGATGTGAACAATATTTGGGATTCGATTTCTAAACCGGAAGCAGCCTTGAACACTGATGTCACTGACTACTTTGATTTGACATTTTTCGCACTACCACACAAAGTGTTAATGGCAGAAGAATTTGCAGCGGAAGCTGCTCGGCTGCGAATGGAATTCTTAGAGGGTGACATGTTCCTTGACGAGTATCGACGCGAAGTTGCTGCCGACGGTTTTGCGACTTATGCTGAATCTGTTTGGAGTACGATTCGTGACAATAAGGAGCTTGACATTCCGTCCCAAAAAGAAATGTTGGCTACTGTACGCTGTGAGCAAATTGCGCGTGATGTTATCGATGTATTCGAAAAGAAGCTGGCGCCTCTTAAAAAAGCTCTTGAGTCTTCGACAGAGACTATCCCTGATTTATTTGAGAAGCTGCTTGCAATCTGTGATGAATCAGTGAAGATATATGATGAAGGTGCATATCGGTATGCGAAATCTGTTGCAAAGCAGAAGGGTCAGGATTTACGTGAAAAGATTGGCAATGACTGCAGAGTACTTTTCGAAGCGCAAATCGCGACCGCTTCAGATAATGCGATGAAAGATTTTGAAGAGCGCCTATCGAACAAAAAAGCATCATCGAAAAGAAATGCCAGTGGAGCACCGTGGGAGCAATGGGGCATTGTCTCTCTCAAGGCGAAAGGCGCAGTCTTGGAAAATTTCGACGCTGTGTGTGCTACTGAATCTGTCGGTGCATCTGACCATCCGCTATCATTCGCAGAGACCAGCGCCGTTAACGCACGCAAACGCCTCATTGCATCTCTTGATTCCGAGCTCGCCCGTGCTACTGAAGATGCCACCGTCAAAGCTCGCGAGTTCTGCCTTGAAAGCTTTGATAAGGAATTCAAACCAAATCTGGCTATGGTATTAGATAAAGCAGAAGAAGATGTCTGGGACCGCACTTCAGAAGTTGCAGCGCAAACTTGGGAGAAAACACGTGAGAATTCTGTGTCAGTGTTCGGAAGCGAAGGTTTGGGATTAGATGGTGAAGCTCTTGAGGAGGCTATTGAAGACGAACTTAAACCTGGTTGTCTTGAACGATCCGTGAAAAGTATTCGAGACTCAGTTGGTTCTCCCAGTTCATTCGTGCATCGCATGACTAAGCGCTTCGATGATTTATTCCGGTTTGACGAGAATGGGGTTCCGCGCTCGTTCGGACCAGACGAAGATTTGAAAACATTATACATCGAAGCACGAGGCGAAGCAGAGAAACTTGCTGATTTGTTTGCAGAGATAAAATTGACAGGCCCTCTCACTGTCTTACGGCGCGCCACACGCGATGCAAAGAGCACAACACCGAAACGCATTTTCGAGGCTCATCAAAAGACAGATCTTCGAAACGAGTTACACAGGAGGGCCGGAGCTGTGTTCATGGAAGCAAGACGTTCGCAAGAAGCAGCAAAAATAACTACGCGCGTTCCAGTCTGGTTAATCGGGTTGATAATTGTGTTGGGATGGAATGAGATCATGGCTGTTCTTCGCTCTCCTATTTTGCTATTTTTATGTCTCTTGCTGGGACCAATGCTCTATTTGCTCTACTCTTCTGGAAATGCAACAGTCTTAGTACCGGCAATAAGAGCAATGGTTGGCCCACTAATGCACCAGGCTCAAACTTATTTTGATCTCATGGGCGCTCCGCCTATCGAGCGTCCACCGCCTCCCACGGATAACATCGCAGTAGCGCAAGCAAATGAGCATGACAAAAATAACTAGAGTAGGAGCTAGATTCCTAGACTGCATGCATCGAGATTAGCACCCAACAGTCAATTAGCGAATGGTAAACTGTCCGAGACTGTTTTCGACAAAGTCGATTGCAGCCAGGACCTTCCATGACCAATGTTCACCACAACCTCGACACCCGCTAATGGAAGGGCATGTGCCATTTCCTCCTTAACTAGACCAGCTACTTCCGTCTGTTCGTCATCCGCAACTTCAAGAATGAGCTCATCGTGCAACTGTAAAATCAGTTTCGACTTCGCTTCAGCTTCGCGCAATCGGTTCGCAACTCGCGCCATCGCAATTTTAATCATGTCTGCTTGTGTTCCCTGAATTGGCATGTTGATGGCAATTCGTTCGGCAGAGCGTCGCTCTTGAGGTGTTCCATGAAGTAATGCAGGTAGAAGCAACCTTCGACCCGCCATTGTTTCAGCATATCCATGCCCGCGAGCTTTCTGCACAAGACTCTGAGTAAAGTCGTGAACGGCAGGGAACTGTTCACGAAAGCAGGAAATTAGTTTTCGAGCTTCTCCAGTAGTCACATACAGTTGTTGCGCCAAACCACGCGCAGTCATTCCATACAAAATGCCATATACTGTTTGTTTCGCAGTAGCACGTTGCTCAGAAGTTACTGAATTCAAATCCAATCCAAAAAATCGAGATGCGACGACAGCATGTACGTCATCACCTCTCATAAACGCTGCTTTCAATTCGGTATCATCACTCAGCGCCGCCAATATGCGAAGCTCTATTTGAGAGTAATCTGCACATAATATTCCAAATCCAGGACGAGCAACCACAGTTCGTCGAACTTCTCTCCCTAGTGTAGAACGAACGGGTATAGATTGCAAGTTAGGACGGGATGTAGATAGTCGACCAGAAGATGTAGCGTCTTGCAGAAATGTGGCTCTAACTCGACCATCAGGCTGTATTGAGCGGAGTAATGCAGTTGTATATGTGCTGAATATTGTCTTTGTTTCTCTATAATTGATCATGAGCTTCGCGAATTCGCGTTGTTGAGCTGTTATGTTGCCATCATTCGCAATAATCGACAAAGCACTTTTGTTGGTCGGATAATTTCCTTTTGGCGTCCGTTTTGACTTCAAAGGAAGATTCCAAACTTCATATAGAACCTTACCTACATCAGCGGTTGACGAGGGACGAAAAACTTTACCGTCTTCCAATGGGAGAACAATTTTCTTCAACTCATTTTCAATAGAGACTAACTGTTTCTTCACCTCGTCAGCGAATGCCTGCAAGTCAGTTGCATTCAGAGGAACCCCGCACAATTCCATTTCAGCAAGAACTGGAATTAGTGGGAATTCGACATGCTCAGCTATTCGATCTAAACCTCTTTGACGCAGATCATTTTTCAGTTGTAACCCAACCCTCAAGCCGATTTCACTTAATACGGCTGCATCTCGTACACAAACAGGGATCGATAATCGTTTTAATTCCCCAGTCGAAAGAGAAGACTTCAAAGCACCTTCCCATAAATAATCATCAGTTAATGCTTCATCAGAGGTAAATTGACCCCCGTGCAATAAGTCCGCTGCTATACGAACATCAAAAATCCTGCCTCTTATAAAGACGTTAAATGTTGCGAATACGGCTTTTATAGTTTGTTTCATGTGCCATCCAACCTTTTCAATTGATCCATCTCGAAGAATTTCAGTGAGCGAATGAGGTAGCTCTTTTCTGTCAGTTAAATCAACAAAAAAAGTAGAATCGGAATTCGTGGAAATTGCAATACCCTTGACAGTCGGCACGCCATCGACGCTCGGTTTGAAGACGCATGAGCACCCTATGCAATTTGAAGCATTCGCCAACACGGAAGCAATGGTTTCATCGTCGCTAATTACGATCGGATTTGCACCAATCTGTGAGGAATCCCTCGGTAATTTGTCTTCCGGCTGATGCGGTTCAATTCTAGTCGACGACGACGAGGGTTGTGTATTGATACTTGATACGATGGAATCCTCATCTTCCACGTAGTGTTTCAAAAACTTTTCCGGGACATCATCGGCAGACCGAATCAATCTTGATCGCAGACGTGTAGAACTGAATTCAAGTCTGGAACAAATCGATTCGATTTCTTCACGATTCACTTCATGCCTGAAAAACTTTTCCCAAGCAAACTCTTCTAAATTGACGTTGTCTCGGATGGCCACCATGCTTTTCATAAGAAGTGTACGCTGCTCATAGTATCGTAAACTATCGGCTCTGGACGCTGTGAGAGTTTTTCTCATTCGCTTGTACTCCTGCAAATCATCAGGAGGGGTTTTGAATTCTGGTCGCCACCAACCTTTATCTCTTTTTTTTGGAGGTGAGGCATCATTGGATTCAACAGCTCTGGCAGCAGCAAGAAGCTGTTCCAAGGTGTCGAACAATTTGATTAGTTTCGGAGCCGTTTGAGGACCGATACCAGGCACTCCTTTGATGGAATCGGATGAATCACCAATTAGAGTCAGCACATCAACATACTGAGAAGGGTGCAAGTCCCCAAATTCTTCACGAAAAGTGGCTTCTGTGACGTATTCAAAAGGCTTTGAATTGGTTCCTGGCTTTAGAATGGTGACAAGATCGGAGTCGAGCAGTTGAAGGAAATCTTTGTCAACTGAAACAATCACAGTACGTATCCCACAACGTTTCGCGCGATTTACGAAGGTGCCAATAACGTCGTCAGCTTCAAATACGGGCTGTTCCAGAACTGAAAGACCCAACGCTCGTGTCAAACGCTTCACCCATGGGATTGCTTCAATAATCCCGATTGGTGTTTTCCTGCGATTCGATTTGTATTCAGGATACGCTGCTCGTCGATGGTCGAGTTGACCTTGTTTTCTTTCACCCTCAAACACAACTACAACAGGGTCACCCTTCACATGCTTTTGTAAAAGACTTAAAAGAACATTGGCGAAGCCAAATACTGCGCGAGTGTCGAACATATTGGCAGAAGTCATCGTCGTACTAACGAGGGCATAAAACGAACGAAACAGAAGTCCAAACCCATCGACAACAAAGATGCGCTGTTCTTGAAAGAGCTCAGAAACATCATTAGAAGTTGCTGCAGAATCGTCGCGGTCTAGCAATGAAACACCAGTCGAGTTGATTTTGTCATCTTGATGACTCGGACGGTTTGTTTCAGATGAAAGTCTACAGACGAATGGCTTGTGCAACTGCAATTGATGACATCTAGCTCTTTTTGTGCAAATTCGTTTGCTCAATTGGAATGGCAGGCTTGTTGCACATTGCGCAGCGATGAACAAAGTGGAAACCGACGTTGTCATTACCTCAAGCGATACAATAACGCCCAGGCGACGGTCTGGTGATGGATGGAAGCTTACAGAATAAATGATCAATAAAATTATCGCCATCGTTTTGTAGTGGATCGTCAAGGGAGCTGGAGTGGTCTTCATGTGCCACACTGCCGAAGTGGTCGGTGTTGCTTGGATTTACTCGCGTACGAACGGGTGAAGTCTTGTATTGTGTTACGGCGCTGCAGAAGCGTACCTACCCTGCGAACGAGGAAGCCCTTCCAAATTCTCCGCCACGCGCGTGAGATATCTCCATGGGCGCAGTCAACTCTACGGGGAATAAGCTCGACCGTGCGCTGGCGGCCGACCTTCCTGAAGACGAACGATACTTGGGTCTCGTGAACTACGGAAATACTTGTTATTGTAACTCGGTGTTGCAAGTTCTCTTTCACTGTGAACCATTTAGACGCGCTGTTCTCGAGTACGAGCGAAATAGACGAGCGTCTAAACTATTATCAGAAAGATCGGAACGTGGCTCGTTTCTTTCCGCTGCTTCGGCTGGGGCCGGAGCAGCTGCGGCAAATGGCGCGGGCGTGCTTAAAAAGGTTGTTGGTATGGGAACCAGCACCGCCGCGACTAACAACGGAAGCAGTCTGACCGGAACAGGCGCGGGGGCTCTTGGTTCGTCCAGTTCTGCAGCTGGTAACGGTGTCGGGAATGGCACAAGCGGTATGGACAGCAACCTCTCTGGCGGTGCTGCAGCCGACGAGGAGACTATGTTGACCGCTCTCGCCGAGTTATTCCATCACATCTCTACACACAAGAAGCGAACTGGGTCAGTACCACCCAAATCTTTTGTGACCAAACTTCGTGAACAAAATGAGTTGTTTTCGTCTTACATGCATCAAGACGCCCACGAATTCCTCAACTTCATTCTCAACGATATCATTGAATGTTTGCGGAAGGATGCATCCGTTCAACGTCGACGACGGGAAGGAGAGGCATCAATTAATGCCAAAAGCGTACCGCAAGCAAACGGCAGTCATGCGAATGGAAGCGCTGCATCGTCTAATACGAATTCTAGCGAATCTGCCGATGAACCTCCAGTTCGAACGTTTGTCCACGATCTATTTGAAGGGAAATTATCCAATGAAGTTCGATGCCTTTGCTGTGAGACCGTCACTCAGCGTGTGGAGTCGTTTTTCGATCTGAGCGTTGATGTGGAACAAAATTCCTCACTGACAGCATGTCTTCGGAACTTTTCGTCGACAGAATTGCTACGCGAGCAAGACAAATTCTACTGTGACATGTGTTGTAGCCTTCAAGAAGCGGAGCGACGCATGCGAGTGAAGATTCTTCCTCAAATACTGTCACTTCATTTGAAACGATTCAAGTTTATGGAGCAGTTTAAAAAGTACAAGAAGTTGAGCTACCGTGTGGTGTTTCCACTGGAGCTGCGACTGTGTAACACTAGCGATGATGCAGAAGATCCTGACCGACTGTACTCACTATTTGCGGTGGTGGTTCACGTAGGTAGTGGACCGAACCAAGGCCACTATGTGTCGTTGATTCGGTCGCATGGAACATGGCTAATGTTCGACGATGATTGTGTCGAAATCAAGTCGGAAAGTGAATTGCAAAGCTTTTTCGGGGAGGAGACCCAGGCGACCACGGAGGTCGGCTACCTTTTCTTCTACTCGTGTGAACCCAAGTAAATGAACACTACGTCATTTACTTATCCGCAGCTAGGGAAAATTACCAAGCTGCCCCTTAGCTTATTCATTCAATTCCATTTCAATTCAACTTAATTTCTCTTTCCATCCCATAGAATCCTTTTCTCTTTAACCATCAAAGCCTTACCACTTTGGACATCTAAACCCCTGCGTTATATTCAAAGTTGAGTAGTGTGCAGAAGATACAATATTAGCTGTACAGATGCTGTGAATTAAACCTCAAGACCCAACGTCACTTTTCTTACAGTAGAAACGAACGAGGCACGGCACCCTCAATTGGGCCTTCTGCGACTGCCCTCCAGCGGATTTCTTGTAGTTGCAGCAGGAAGAGTTATGCCGGAAAATCACACCGCTCGAACGTGACAATACTTCCGATGCGCGCGACATATCTATCTGCGCTGACAATAGCTTTATTCGCTATCCTTTATCGCAATTTTTGGGATTCTCCAAAGCGGACGGAACTTATACCGGAAATCGAAACAATTCGTACAAACGAAACGAAAACCTCACGAATTGTTCGATTTCCTGCTGCGGAGCGCCTTGTGGCGATAGGCGACTTGCATGGCGATTATAACGCTTTCCACAGCCTGTTGCGACGTTTAGGACTGATTGGACTTTTTGACGAGTGGACCGGCCAGCGTACAGTTCTAGTTCAAGTTGGCGACCAGCAAGACCGCGGAGATGGCGAGCGCGCAATTTATCGATTGTTGTACCGCTTGCAAGACGAAGCTGCGTCACAAGGCGGCGCTGTTTTTGTGATTCTTGGCAATCATGACTTACTCAATTCACAACTTGATTTTCGATACGTGAGCCTCGGAGGATTTATGGACTTTCTAAAACCGCCGGTTCCACAGCCGAGTGAACGAGTTCCAGATTGGGCACGCAGAATTATTGACACATTGCCGAATGGGGCGAAACCTCGAGCTTGGGCTGTAGCACCTGGTGGGGAGTTGTCAGTTAAAATGGCGGAGCGTCAACATGTCGCAGTGATTGTTGGTGACACATTGTTCGTGCATGGAGGAATCTCGTTACAGCATTTGAACGGTGGTGTTGGCTTGGAAGAATTATCCAGGATTAACGAAGATACACGCCGCTTCCTTCATGGTTATACCAACACTATGCCAATTGTGTTGCAAGGTCCAGATAGCATTGTTTGGATGCGCTCGTACTCCAATGGCGAACTCGCGCCGGACGGACAGGAATGCAAGTTATTGTATGCAACGTTGAAAGAATTAGGGGTGAGTCGGATGGTTGTGGGGCACACAGTGCAAATGGGCGGTATTAACTCGCGGTGTGGTAGTAAGATCTGGCGAGTCGACGTAGGGCTAAGCGCAGCATATGGCGGCAAGCCGGAGGCACTGCAGATTTACCACGATTCAGTCTCTTATGTTCTAACATCTAACAACATTTACCGTGGAGTGGAACGCTCGTTTTGAGTTTTTTGTTTTGTTCTCATCGAGGTTGCACTGAAACTATCAGTAAAGAGAGGCGGCCGGATATTTGTACTGTTTGAAGAATTGACTCACTCTAGATTAAATTTTACATACCAACAGTTGAAGCGAAGAGGATTACGAAATACGTCGGTTTCTGCATTTCACTAATCATCGCGTCTCTTGCGGCGTTCCTCACGCTCACGACGTTCGGAATTGCGGATAAGAATAATAAGTAGACGCACGAAGATTGCAACCAAGTTGACAAACAAGGTCAATGCATGCTGCAAATAGTCGCGCTCACCAATCGCCGCCTTTTCGATGATCAACGAAGTGTCGTAGAGCACATAACCGCTGAACACCAAAAGTCCGCCATACAGTTGTAGTCCCAAATAGAAATCAGACATCGCCAATCCACGCCAGAACACGGCCACGAGTGAGAACAGTGACATGAGCGACAAGGCCGATGCGCAGAAACCACCCAAATAGAGGTATTGGCGTCTCTGAGCGTACGTAGCGCTCACAGAAAGTGCACCAAACACAGTGGCTGCACCTACGAGAGCCAGCTGCACTGCACCTGGTCGAATTATGGTGGCGAGTGATAGGAGAGGTCCGAGCGCCCAGCCCTTGGAGAATCCGCACGCGAGAAAGGCGTAATGGCGACGCGGCGAGTGAGACGGAAGATACATAAAATACAGAAGCGAAGCGAAAACCATCATCGAACCAAGAAACTGGTTATTCCATTGGAGGTACATCTGTGCCGTGCTTCCGATTGCGGCCGCGCCGCAAACTTGAAGAAGCGCGCCATACACGCGGCGCAGATGCTTGCTCACGACCGGATCTAGCCCCGAGTTTCGCAGCGACGATGACGCGCGCGACCACGTGGATGATGACATTTTCTCGGGTTCTGGGGAATTGTGTCTCAGGTGGGTGTCAAATGGTGAGGTTGAGGTACAAAACGAGAATGGAATTATAAGAGCAATGTAGTTTCCAGCAAGTTCTAAAAAACCGTCAAAGCAATCAAATTTTTATTTATTTCCTCCTAATCAACAAGGACAGCCCAATATTGATTGAAATACGTTATTTATATGTTGTACCAAATATAAAAAATGTATTCTAAGCTGCTGCTGATACTGAATGATTGACAATCGACCATAATTGACAGCTGTACCGTACTCATCCACAACAGCAATGACAGTGCTGTACTTTTTCTGGAAACCATCACTACGACAGCTCCCCTCAAAAGCTGCTCTTAGAAGTCGGGGCTCTTTATAAGTACTCGATAAGTCGTATCGCGTTACATTACTGTAAGTAACCAATATCGCTGTTCCAAATCATGGAATCACTACAGTACTGCGTCTAAAGCTACTTGTCAGGTTAAACTACACTCAATGCACTATAATAGATTCTCAAACTATTCCTGATACAAATATGTTGATGTCACGCTACTAGAAAGTATCAGCCAGTGAAGATCAAAGATGTACAATTCTTGGTTGAATTCTGGAGTTTTCGTGAACCAGAAGTGGCCAGACAAGCTGGTTGAGGTGGATTGATTTTTGAAATCAGAGTTAGTGGTATTGGACTCTTCTACCGCATCTGCTTTTCAGCCAGTTTGGATACGAAACATCATGAAAGAGATATAAGTACAGTAGTTGTCAGGTGCATATGTATCCCGGGCTAAACTTTCATCTACGACTCTGTTGTTTATTCTATTTCCATTTCGATGAACATTCTTGTTCCACAGTAGTCTGCACAGTGGAACAGAGAAGATTGAGGACTAAGCAAAGACCTGAATCGTAGTGCTCAGGAATACTGGGGCGTGCTAGCCAGGGTTGGAGACAATCGGATTGCGATTGGATTGATTCAATCAAGTAATCCCAATCACAATCCCCGAGTTCTTAATCAATCGTGCTAGCGATAGATCGGCGCAATTTTTACTGAGGTTCATTGTGCACGGATATTGGGCAACTTACGAATTCGTGTAGTATGCGAGTTTCCGCTTAACGGATGAGTGCTTTCCAGTGACCTAATTTCAGATAAAATACATTAATTTACAGTGTTATCTGATTCTCTATATCTAAAAAAATCCCAACACTCTCTGTTTATAACTTTTATGCGTCTTACGTGTCGAATTTATAGTTTTGCACTGATTGATCATTGAATTCAATCGACAGTACGTATCGATTACGATTGCAATCTGCATGTTGCCTATCAATCCATCCGCAATCGCAGTTAATTCAATCAAATTACAATCTTAATCTCTATTGTTTCACCCCTGTTGCTAGCTGATGAACAACGAGCGATTTTCGCTCTCAAAATTTTGTAAAGTTTTCAATAATGTTTGCAATATTGCTCAAAAGATCAATAGTTCAAAAATGTGACCAGGAATTAAGGCGATACGACGAGAAAAGATAAAAAACGACTTAAATTACAACTTTGCTTGAAAATTAATCCAGATTAAATTAGATGTGTTTAATGTTCGGCTGTTGTTTGTTTCGGTTCAGATCATTAGGGCCATGTGCTAGGTAGGCGTGCTGTACGTGTCTGAATTCAGAACGAATTTCAACTGCTATATTTCGCGCAAATAATAGGTTACTGTCCATTCATTTTCAGTGTGTTCGTCAAGAATCTTTGAGGTCCGTAACATCATTGCTCTTACATGTTGTTGCTCTAGTGAAAGTATAGTACTACTCCGTCCATTCAGAAATAATTGACCCGAACTTTTTTACTTTTTGTTGGACTCACGTGAACAACTTTTTCACTGTGTTGCTGGCTACATTGTGGACAACATTATCACAAGTCGTAACATGGACATGTCTACCTACTCTACAGCAGTGTTCCTTATTCAAATGTGGTAATTGAAAGTTGTCCCCACCTCCTACATACGTAGAGCTCTCCATACACTTCTGCAGCTTACCATTGACAGATAACGCCTGCATATCATTATAAACACCGATTTTTTTGCTCATCAGTCAACTGAATATACTTGGGTGAATGAACTAGGACTGATAGTTTGTACGAAAACGATAGATGAAGTGAAAGAGATGGGACGACAACGGTGGCAACTTACGGATGAAAATTTCAATGCGTATTTTTCAGGATCCTTGAAGCTACGAGATAGTGATAATCTATAAGGTTTACTGAATCCGGTCAAGTATTTCTAAACATGTTGAGTAAACCATCAATGGATTAACCATACAGTACCTAGGTGTGCGCGTTCAGTTCTTGTCTGCTATAACACATTACACACACCACAAAGCATCACCCACCAGAGAGTTGGACTCAGCGGCGGTGGTACTCTAATTAAAGAAAAGCCTCGGTCAATGCATCTCAAAATATAGCTGAAGTTATCCTACAACGGTGACTCGAAAGATAGATTATTCTTTTGGTTTACTAACGTAAGATTGATAATCTGTACATACTTCAATATCATGCGAGCCAAAAACAAGAAGGTACTGATCCTGTACCAACTTTCGGCACCATGGATGACTTGCTCTTTTCAATGTGCTCTGTTGTAAAGCAAGCGTTCGTGATGCTATCTTAGCACTATGCGGCAAAAAACTGAGTCTTTTATGCTACACGTTATGATTTCTCAGTCAGAATTTCGTATGATTCTCATCGCTTCTCAAGCGTAGTGCAGTGTAGGTTTGAGACATATGATACAGTGAAAATGTACATAGACATATTAACCGGAAAGGCCAAATCATTCAGCGATGACTTTCTATGAAACATAGATCGCAAAATTTTACTAAAGGGACGTAAAAAACGAAAATAGGTGCATAGCAATCTGCCAGTGAAATAAAGGCAGAACTAGATTCGGATGGGGGGAGGGGGAGGGGGAGAAAACATTGTTCTGAACACGTAGTAGAAAGATCCACACAATCGCTCAGAACTTGCTGCATGGTGCGATGGATAGTGTTAGGAAGGGTTTGTTGACGGCGTAAATTGATCACGGAACATATTCGTAGTCGCACATTACACCCGGTAAGTTCTATTAGAAGAGCTACTCATTGTGAATGTTGATGTTGAAGATTCACGTAATAAGAACGTAATACATTCTATTAGTAATGTCGACAGTGAATTGTCGAAGTGTTACGTCTCTATTACATCTTAGGTCTATTCATATCTTACATCATTGTACGTGAGTATCTTTAGAATAGCGTATATAGCTAGTGTTTGGTTCCATCCCAACCAGTCCACGGTCATAAGCCGATAAAGCTACCTTCTTTCCATCTCTAACCTTCCATATACGCTGTTGTAAGAACAACAGGATACAAGCAACATGACTTGACACCGATGACTAAGGCACCGAACTATCGGCCTACTAGGACAGTCCGCCTGTTTCCCGTCAAATCTATCATCGTTTTTAAAACATCAGCAAGTTCTCATTTCCCTGCAGTCTCAACTGTAACAAGAATATCATGTTGTTCCACTTTCAAGACCAACCCGTTTATTGTGCCGAGTCTACAAACCAAAACTTGCAGTTAATGGTCAATACTGTTTGCTTAAGTGCTGCTCTCGCCTTCGTTTTCACTGAAAGGATGTACGTGAGCGGGGAAAAAGAATCCCCTCTCTGTACCAGTGCGACTAGGCGTGATGGGCACAGGAGCTTTCTTGGTCACAATTTCACGAATCAAATCGCAAGCTTCTCTCTGTGATTTCTTGCTAATCACGAGAATCTCCACCACCCAATCTGGCATTCCGTCTTCAGGTCCGATCACCTTCTCCCCCTTCTTCTTGAAATAGTTGATTTTGTAGACTCGTTTGTCATCGAGTACAAAATCAAGCCAATCATCTTCATTCACAACACCTGAATATGGTGCATTCACTGCACACTCTGCCATATACTGGATTGGGGTTTCAGGTATAACCGGACGAATAGGAATACGCAGCGCCGCCATGACAGTTTGCTCAATGAGATCCTGTACAAGGTTAGTATGAGTGTGCGCAATACAAACATTGCAACAGGTATAGTCAACGAAACGTACCACTCCCCAAGCATACATGTTGACATCCCGAACAGCCACCCCTCCCATGCGTGCGTTCACTTCGATGATGCGAGGCCCGCGGGAAGTGTATTTGGCTTCAACATGGAAACAACCATTCTCGAACCCTAACGCAAGCGTCGTATCGATCGATAGTTTGATCAATTCCCGCTGCTTGTGTTCGGGATACAACGAGGGACAATTTGTTCCCATTTCCTGAAAGTACGGTTCCCAGCAACCCCCTTTCAGCAAACATCAGTTAGAATCAAGCAAGTGAGAGAAATCGTTCGCAAACGCAAGCATACTCACAGTTATCTGAAACTTTCGCATAGACTGCTTCACGGCCAGATAGGAGCAGGTCGATATCAAACTCGTCACCATCGTAGAATTCTTCAAGCTGTACCTCAGTGCCTTGAGTCCAAATAGTATCTATTTTCGGATCCAGTTCACGAAGCAGACTGTTGTATCTGGTTACGGCTTCAACTTCGTTGTCAACCCGAATCACTCCTATGCTGGCTGCGCCAAAGACGGGCTTTAGAATAGCTGGAAAACCGACTGCAGCACACGCAGCTGGAACATCTCTCACATTATCGATACGATGAAAGCGAGGACTTGGAAGACCAGCAGCCGCCATAACCTCTCTAGTTCGACGTTTGTTGCGCGCATTCTCACATGCTTCGACAGGATTGACTTGCAACCCAAGGGCAGTCGCAATTCTAGCAGTGAGACACACTGCATCCTCAAAATATGTGCAGCATGCATCGAATTTTGTCCCTAGTTTCGAGTTGGTTATAGCATCCATTGCTCTCGCGTACAAAGTATCATGGTCTGAAAAATCAACTTCAATAAAGCCGTCTAATATCTCATTGCTAGCCATCGATTGCCATGGCGAGTCTGGTCCATCCATGATCGTCAGATTAACACCGAGTTCACTCAAACGTTTGTAGATGAAACGTTTAGCATCGGTGCCGCCCTGGACGATGAGCACATTGGAACCTCGAACTAATTGTCGTCGCAATGCTTCAGCAGCATCTGAAGCTTCCTTCAGTTGCTCCCTACTTACCATTGACAAATGCGAAATAACTGGAGGTGGAGCCGATTTCGAACACAATGCCTCATAATTGGTACTTCCATGACCTTCCTCAGCATCTACAGCAGTAGGCGAACGTTTGTTTCCGCATGGTGATGACAAAACAGAATCTTCCTTACTAAATTGAGCTTCATCGACACAGGAAAGTGCCTCAGTTTGGGATCGAGTAGTCAGATTCGGCTTCACGATACACATATTGTGGCAGATAAAAGTAAACCGGGTTTGATCGGAAGGTGGTGCTGATATTCGAGTACTACTAAACATGGAAGGTCTTTTTAACTACTTTGAGAATCGAAATTTCAGTAATGGAACTAAAAATTTCATGAGACTGAGCAAAACCAAGTAACTCGTTTCGTAATACTTGTATATTATTGCTGTATTCAATTGCTTGTCTCCATCTCTGAATAATCAGATCATACCTAGCTTTGAAGGCAAATTAATATTCTTCCGATTTTAATCTCGAACGCGAGTTCATTCAGTTTTTTTATAATACCACAATTCAAGCTTCGCAGGATTTACCCGTAATGCAGAACAGAATAATCGATAACGTTGTTTAAATAAAAGGGATCTATGAAAGTCGAAACAGAATAAAGTTAAGGGAATCTAGTAGTATCTGCAACGTAATTTAACTACCGAGATACAAAATTTCTATCCTTTATTTGCAAATTTTGAATTCGAATGTTATTAAAATCAAAGGATTAATCAAATACCATAAAGCCTAGATTTCAAAGAAATATGTTGTCTAATCAGAAAAATCATAAATATCAAGGGTTTACCTGCCAAATGAGTCACGTAGTACAGAGACACAATTACTTCGTTGGCCCAAAATGAGACATAGAATTTAGGCACAAATTGTTTGGGGTAATTATCAAAAGTTTGCACATTAAATACCGACCTGCACTACCAGGTAAAATCCGATATTTACTTGGCTATCGCCAAGTAAATAATACGATACCTTCTCATTATTAAGTTTCGTAAGCCATTGTAGTAAGCGAGTTAAATTAGCAATTGTTGAGGTTATCAGTATATGTGCACTCTATCTATGCGCAAAAAAAGCGGATCGCTGTTGTATGCAAATTGAAATTTCAATGGAGTTTTTAAAACTCGTAGATTCTCTGTCGCTTTGGGTTTAAGACAGTACAAGCGTCAAAATTCAGTGAATTAAGTAGGCTTGCCATCGATCTTGTAAAATGTCCACGTAAGTAAAACGCTTCAAATTAGTATCTACCTGAGTTCGCATAGTCACTTAGTAGAAAAATTGCTCGGCCTCCTACAAATGCAAGATATGAAATATGGCACATAACGTGCCAACAGTCGTCAGACATCTTGACGATCATTCGGAATAATAGGATTGGCTACCAAGTAATCAGATTCACAAAAAATCTACGTTACACTATTTGGGTGTGAACAACTCGTGAGATGTACTATCATACAGCGGAATCTACCCTTGAGGAATGAGCACAGCTGACCCGTTGCATGAGCTCTTGGTTGAACAACATACTGCACAGGGCGCTTTCAAAACGAAGCGCAATCAACTCAGAGGAGGTGCGCTTCCTGATCAGCAAAGGGTGCTGCTAATGTGTTTATGAAGCTCATTGTAGTTTTGATGGGCAAGATTCTTCGCAGTAGTCGAGATTGGTTACATACTAGTAGGGCTCTTGATTAAAGCGTGAGAATGCATTACCTACTACTTGTTGCTCCCCATTCACCTGAAACAATTAGTTACCGTATTGCTTCTGTCCATGTATCTAAATTCGTGCAGGAGTCTAATATGTGCCCCTCCGCGAATTGACATGTTGTCTCAATATCATGATACAGCCATTCTAATTTTGTTTTCGGTCACGTCTTTTCCTAGTGCCACAATACTACTAGATTTTCCGTAAGAATTGTTCTTAGCCTTTCAACCGTCGTCGCGGCCTGTCGCTGCTTTCACTATTAGCCCGAGTTCAAATCAAATGAAAACCAGCCTTTTTCGGAAGACATATGGCAAGTGACCTGTATTCGGTTGCTGAAGTATCCTACTTATTGAAATAGGGAATAGAGCTTTCATTTCATTCTCAGAAAAGTTCCAACATGAACAACGATCCACGTTGTCCTACTGAATAGGGAATAGATTTAAAGATTACGCTTACTTCAAAATTTTCAGACTTATCATTAAATCAGAGTGAAGCATTCTTGAGGAGAAATCAAATTATGTCTATCGATCAAGCATTGTTGAATGACATATGCATTCTTGCCTAACAAGGAATAAGTGTGCGATGCAAAAATGTCATGTGAAGATTTATTTCGGCACGAGTACACAAAAAAGATTAACTCTTACTAACCATTCTATGAATATATGATAAGTGTGGCATTCATGTTTTATGCCTGCGAAGTGAAAGGTGGGTTACACCAGCATCTTTTTTGGCCCGTCAAAGGATAATAAATCAATAATCTACTACATGAGGAGCAAAATTGTCCTGGATAATAAGAGACTATTCAATTTATTGCTATAATGCAGTTCACGAATGCTAGTAGTCCGCAGTACTGGAAATAACGTAACCAAGGGAAACGAATAAGTGAAATAATGAACAAGTTACTTCTTCAATTTCCCTTTCACAACGAGTGCTAACAGAATCGTGTGCAAACTGATCATCTAACTATTTAGAGAAGGGGCACTATACTGCAAAACAGGTCTACGCAAGAGATACTGATTCTCAGATTTATTTGATAAAGCAATTACTACCATCTGTATTCTTCTTCGCACTTGCAACTTATCCTCTCTGGACTCTCCCTCTTTTATTTGATTTGACTTTTATGTGCTGGATGCACATCTTGTAAATGGAATAAGATGATATTTTAATTGAGGAATATTGATTCCTGAACAATGAGGCATCATTAGCTGTCAGAATGCATAATTTCCCTGCTCTCTATCTCAGAAAACTATTAAAGTCGAAATAGAAAGAAAACAATGTTGATTTCGATCCAGTCTAAGTTCATGCATGTATATTTATCAGCCATGAAAAGTCGAACAACCGAACGAAGGCATAGTAGATCAACTAGTGCCGCTTTCTCGAATGGCGCGTTCCAGAGAGAGCTATTGCAGGTAGGAGAAGACATACGAAGTGAAAAATACGCAGAACTATTCGCCTTTCTAGACAAGAATTCAGGTATACGAATTGATTCGGTTCATAGAATATAAAATCAATTTCAGACAGTGGACGAGTTTTCAATTTAATCATCAGGTTAGAAATAATTTGAGAATAAGTCACTGATCAAATAGGAAATGTTAGCGGTTTGAAATAGTTGTTATGCAATACCCAGGGATACTCGGCGCTATTAAAAGCCATAACATACTTGTAAACACGCGTCTCGTACTCCTTTATGTCTATGCATGCTTGTTACGTTGTAGTACTTCACCTGAATCCATCATAAAATTCTTCCTCACGTTCTATTTCAAAGCTCCTTACAAGTAATGCTAGAAATCAGTACCATTTTTTTTATGGAACATAGCGAACAATATTCTTTCCGCAAGAACTTAAACGTATCTTCAAAAATGTTTCAAAAGTATTATTTTTCGATTTTGGGGTGTCATTGAACGAGATTTTGAAGCACAATAAGTACACTTCACGAATTTAATAATGTTAAGAGGTAATTTAGGTAATATCTAGTGAAATCTAAGGAATATATAGAAGCCTTACCTTTTCAAACAGGCAGATATGACCTGAAAGGGGGTTCAAGAACATCAAGAAATGGGTTTAAAGATATTATCCGTCAATTTAAGTCTTAGATCACTGGTACAGGGAGAAGTTAGCCAATAAATGGAAAAAAGTTTTCTTATTAGTTTAAAGGAAAATTAGTTTCTTTTGAGATTGAAATTAACAAAATATAATGAGGGACAAGAGCTCGTAGCTCTGCATAGAAAATGCTTCAGATGCCTAGATGAATTAATAGTAAAGCTGCAAACACTGTTCGAAAATCATACCCCAGCACTATTTGCACCGAATGGTGCAATGTTGTTTCCAGCTTTAGCAATGAGTGGAGAGAACATGAGATTAACGGTAATCGACGAACGCATTAAGTGAACTGGTGTTTCAATACGGGTATATGCCTTCTAACATAATAAGATTTCTCAGTGTGCATATAAATTTCGCAATCACTTTTAAAAGAACTCGTTCCCTACAGTTGGCGTCTATTGAAATGATTCACAAAAATCAATTAACTCTTTTCCTACACTTGGAGTTTATCGAAGTAACTCATTTTCTACAGACAGAGTTTGTTGAAATGATTCAAAACAATTGATTGTAGATGGAGAGCGTAGCTAAATAAATTAACTGTTCGTTTAGTGTATTTTAAGCCTTTTCTAGAATCTGAAATGGTTCGTAAATCGATTTTACATGCTGTATAATCGTCAATGTGATTATAAAGGCTTTTTACTTTAACAGATTTATCTGGGAAAATGGCATGGACTGCGAATGAAACAACTACAGAAATCGGGATGAGGCTAATCGCTTGATGAGACTAAAAATCTATTCTGAAGTCGAGAATTTGGGGACTTAGGTTAAGTTCAAATAAACCATAATTGTATTTTACTTTTTGAATTCACACAAAATTTGATAACGGAATTCAAGTAAAAGTTCCGGAAGGTGTGTGGTACAGCTTTTATTGATACTACACGGCAAAGAATAGACGGCAATTGGTTTTTCGTTTTTATGAAATCCGTGGCATTTTTCCGCCACGGTTAGCCGAACAAGAAGCAGAAAGACAACAGCGTCATAGACGGCAGCTCTTACCACCGATACTGTGCCCAATTAGCTACTTGGAGGCTTGGAAAGGTAGAAGAAATCCTAGTGATCGCCGAAAAATGGTCCAGTCCCTTGGTTAATTGTACACCCCCACACCCAAAGTGTAGTCCTGTATATTCCCTCGTATTGCCTCCCGAAAACTTAAATTTTATCTAAATCTCCTATCGCGAATCCGTTCTTCCCACTCTGGTACCAGGAGCCATGTAATAGGCAAATCAACAATCGTACAAATTAATCCTGCAGTGTATATCGAGCTTAGGCGATGCGTAAAGCGTAGCCGACACTTAAGGGTAGGTGAGACACACGGGTTAAGGCGTAGATCGGCGAACAGATACTGAAGTGCATGAAAAACTGATATTAGTGATCTATCACTACTTCCGTCGTAAGCTTCAGGTAATCATTTCCACATACCTCATCAGCCTTCCAAAAACCTATTTTATTCGAGCCTAGTGTTTATTATTTCTTGCTTGTATTCTCCGTCGTGTAGAACGAGCGATGTTTTGAGCTAGGGATAGATCGTAGGGATTGAAAAATGGGTAAAGCGCGGTCCTGATCTTGAAATGCAAGTAATGAGAGTTCCCTTAACGTATACCAAGAAAGTTCGAAATAAATTATTGAACTCGACGGAATTAATTTACTAACAATAATTTTTTAAGTCATCCAACATACCTAACTCAGGCATTTCACTCTATTCATGTTGATTATGCTCAATTTTTCGTGACATCTCCGGTATTGCAGATTCCTAAATCTGCGTGAACGGGACGGGAAGCTCAATCTTCTTTCATGAGTCCACCAAACCAAAGCAGATGAGTTGCAAAAGCGACTTGGAAAATGCTTGATTGTGGACCAGCCTGATTCTACCTAAAGCAACATCTTTCGTCAAGTTACAGTGGCATTCGTTCCATGTAACCGATAATGTTTGGAAAAACATAGAGTATGGACGGAAAAGTGCTAACTCTGTTCTCTACCCCGAAACCTCATAGCTTGCCCGAGAAACAATCGCCCGTCTGTTGCAATTATTTCACCTAGAATGAGCTATACGTACTAGAGGATGGCCAATATTCTAGAATACCCTAAATAATGTCTGTACGGGTCCGTACTGAATGAGAAAAATAAGTGAAAAAATAGGGCAAAGCGACACATTCCAAAATGCAAATCGGTCAGGAGGCGTCAACGAGGAGCAAACGAAGCATCTGAAGAGCGGAGAGAAACATTATTAGACATGCATGACATTGGTGTACGCCAATGTGATATCGTACGGTACTACCAGATGCCTCAATCTACTGTATCATGCATTACTCGTCGTGGACGCATTCAAAACAGAACCAAAAAAGTGGGCCAAAAAAGAACTTGACACTCAGAGCAATTAGAAATTATCTGAGTGCACGCTACGATTGGGCTTTGTTACAACAAAAGTAATGTGCAGGTCAAACAGCGTGTGCGTGAAACGTGTTGCCATTATGAGGGCGGCAACACAACTAATTAGATGATTAACTTTAAGTGACAGACCTTCCTAACTGAGTACTGTAATTCATACACTTAACTATTTAGTGCATGAACAAACCATTTCAAGCACTAAACTTCGATACCACAAACGATGTTATCGCCTGCCACAACGTCGCATCCAATGACGATGCAACATAAAGCATGAAACTCCACACCAGGTTGAATAGCTGAACCGTTAAGTCGCCCCATCTCCAACAGGCTTTTCATTATGACAAATGGGCAGACAGACAATAGGGCAGTGCTATACTCAGTGACGAATCAACGTTTACTGTGCGTCCAACAGTATTGAAGAAACGATTTTGGCGCAAATCAAATACTAAGTATCAGTTAAGTAACTTGGTTCCAACGTTTAAATCTGGCTACGTATCTGTATGTGTATGGGGCGCTTTTTCTGCACTTAGACGGGCACCGAAGATAACTATAAGGAGATACTTCAGAAGCAAATAATACCATTCGCAACAATGCATCATGGAAGCATTACGAAATTTGTATTTCTGCAAGATAACCGTAGACCGCACCTCGCAAATTCTGTCAAAAGCTATTTGGATGCAAACAAAATATCAGTCATGAAATGGCCAGCGCAGAGCCCAGATAAGAATCCAATAGAAATGCAAAGGACTGTCTGGAAATGACGATAAGTAAAAGAAATGGACACGCGGAAAGTGCATATGTACTGTTTGACATACTTCAAGAGGAAATGGTCCGCTATACCTGACGATTATGTTACGAATTTAGTTCGCTCCAAGCGTAAGAGTGTCAATATCGTAGTGGAAAAAAGGGGATCGACGAAATTATGAAGCAATTCGAAGCATGTAGTGTTTCATTAAGTTTAGGCTTGAAATTCGAGCATTACCTCATTCGTCACAGAAACTGTTGGAAAACATTCAAGAATAGTGGCCACCCGCCTGTACACTGGTGCCGCCGCATGAGACAGCAAAATAAACAATGAGGGGTAAAGCATTTAGGAAAGGCATGTTATCAGCAGATATTCAGTACATTGCAATGTGATATTCATCGGCAATTAGCTTTGCTGTATCGAACTGTAGTATTTCAATCATTTTACATAAGTCACGAGAGTCTAAGCTCTGGTTTAACTATACGGGCTAATACGTTTTTCGCATTTTCATAGCAAGACTAGTGAATTACATGAAAATCAGCGGCTCTGAATTTCTTAAAGGAACCTTACCCGAGACTTTCAAGTCAAAGATTTCGTTACTTGAACTGACCCCAATGACTTCTGACATAAAATTTACGTAAGCGCCTTTACTTATTTTAGAATTCTGTGGCCTATGATTCTTCCGGCTTCCTCAATGAAATTTTCTGCTGATGCGAAGCCGGGTAGATTATTAGGAGCACTATCGTTGAATACAGATCAAAAAGATGTTTTTGATTTCGAGGAGACCATCAGAGCATTTTGCGTTACACACTTGTTCCGGAATGCCATGGTTCAATATGATTGAACGACCTTACACTTCAACGAGTGGTGAATGTACTTTTCTTCTTCAAATTCTACTTCGATGTTCAAGAAACTTTGCAGTACTATCTGCGTAAAATAATCAGAATTTTAATGTGAAATTGGATCAATCTTGTATATTCTACTCATTTTCTACTTCTGGTAGCGAGAACATATGCATCATCCGTTCCGCAAGCAACTAGAAAAGAGGGGCTAGGTATAAATAGCCCAATGTAAATAAATCCTCTGAGCTCGCTGTCGTCTGACCTTTTCTCAATAGAATAAATTAGCTGTGCCATTCATTTATTAAATAAGCATCCAGTTCCTAAAGTTGTTTTACTTGATTTTACTTAAATATTCCTTATTTTCATTTTAGAACTTTTGTCATATCGAAACCCGAAGCTTCTGATGAATCACGATTACAGCGTAGAGCAATATGGATTCGTCTTGTCTTTGTATGAATAATTCGATGCATGAACAGCCACGACATCAACGGTTAGAATAGGCGCTTTTAAAATGATCGCTATAATTCAATCACTGTTTATCCTATGCCATCTTTCGAATTTTCGATGCTTTACTGGTCTGCAGTGTATTGCAACTAGCTTGCCGGCCTAAAGGGGCCGTTACGTGAAATGACCTCGCATTTCGCTATGGATTCTGCAGTATCGAAAACTCATACCATAGTGTCTGTCGGTCGTGGCTGATTAGCGTTGTAGTTCCTCGATTGACCGTGGTTTGATGATTTGTAGAAAGCATATCAATAAAAAGCTTCGTTGAGCTCTGATTAAGCTTTCGAAAAACTTTCTGGGCCTTCTTCCTGTTGCTATCGAGTGTAGAATACCGTTGAGCTTCTCTCTTCGGATAAAAAATAGTTACTGTTTTAGAGATTGATGGTGCTGTGATTCTATTAGAAGTTTTGGTACTCTGACGAGCACTGCGCGGCTGACGCGGTCTACTGCTTCATGAAACGTGATCTACTTCAGATAACTCGTGGGTTTGCGTCCTTCATCTTAAATCAAACGCAAGCAATTATTTGAAGCAAAAAATCAAAATTAAAGATATTTACAGTGTATTAAGACCGTGACAGGGTAGATCAACACCGACTAAACACAGGATCTGCAATTAAATTACTCCTATTCAAAGTGAAAGTATTTGTATTGGTTTCGATTCTCCCGAAAAAATCTTGCTCAATGAATTTCAAAAAATAATGTTTTGAGAGCAAGGCCATAACTGAATGGTATATCAGAATCGTAGAGAGTAG
>JAAUYH010197584.1_pt1 | contig 26249 bp, 22 predicted proteins | sample 7278061 | NCBI WGS metagenome assembly JAAUYH01 (sample SAMN14350203, study PRJNA611818) | marine sediment metagenome | isolation source: surface marine sediment (0.6m) | place: French Polynesia: Moorea | collected 2018-08
ATTGATTAATGGGCAGAAAAGCCGAGCCAAAATGTTTATACTGCGCTCGTAGTTACGCTACAGAAGAAGAAGCGATCGCCATGGTAAATTATTTTGTTTTCATCTATGTCCTAGATCGCTTGTTCGGGGGGGGGAGTGAACGGTTACATGCCTACCTACTTATAGCCTGAGCAAAACTTTCTAATATAGTTTTTAAGGCAAAGTTAGATTTAGCACTGTCATAACCTTGTTGACCTATGGTTTTAGCCAAATAGCGATCGCCAATCAATTTTTGAATTCGTTGGCGCAAAGCGATCGCATCTTTAGGGGGAAATAAATAACCATTGATCCCATCTTCAATCAACTCTAATACCCCGCCAGCAGCGGTGGCAATTACAGGTTTTTGAGCTAACTGTCCTTCCACAATAACCCTACCAAAAGGTTCTGGTTCAGTAGAAGTATGAACGATGATGTCACAGGCTTTCATTAAAGCGGGAATATCATCACGAAATCCCAACCAATGAACCCGACCTGTTAATTCTGGCATGGCAGTTAGGGTTTTAAGTTCGGATACATATTTTTCTTCTCCAAATAAGGCTTTTCCTACCAAAATCACCTGGACTTGGGGTAATTCTTTAACTGCCTCTAGAAGAATATGTTGCCCTTTCCAGTAAGAAAGACGACTGAACAAGCCAACTAGAGGTGCGTTACCAATACCTAAATGTGAACGAACTTTTTCTATATCTTGAATACCTACAGCATCAAACCTTTGAGATTCAAACCCGTTATAAACCACATTTAATAATTCTTGTTTTCCGCCAGCATCAACAAAAGCTTGACCAGTAGCTTGGGAATTAACCAATACTTTAGTAGCAAAACGATTAGCAAAAAACACTGCAACTATGCGGTTCATTCTACTAAAATGCTTGGCAGTGAGAATATCTCTTAAATGCCACAAAACTGGAGGACTATCTCTTAAGGTTGCTAGAGCAGAGGTGATAAAAGCTTTTTGAGAATTAGCTAAAATCAGATCATAACCTTTTGCCTCTTGAGCAATAAGACCCGCCATGTGCCAGAGTTCTGGAATTGTGGCTAAAGAGTTCAATCCTCCAGAAGTTCGCAGGTTAAGCATAGTTTCCGAAGCTTGAGCAATACTGACCTGGACCCCCGCCTTTTCTAAACGGTCACGTAAAGCTCCATCATTAAACAACAGAACTTTGCTAGTTTGAGCATAAGCGGTTGCCAAATCTAATAGGCTAAGTTCCGCTCCTCCCATTACCGCCGTATGATCGACAAAAAGGATTTTATGTTGTTTCGTCGCCATTAATTGTAATTTAATATAGTATTAATTATGATTTTCGCTTTGGAGAGCTTGCTTAACTAATTTTCTTCGCACATAAATTTTCATTATGGGCATTAAAGAAAAAGTGGGATTTTTCTTGATAATTAGCGATCGCTTGGTTAAAGAATTGATACTTTGTACAAATCTGAGTTTACCTTGAGATTTTTCAACATAATGACTTAACTCTTCTAGAGAAACAGGAGAATAAGAAATTGCTAGCCAGTAAATAATCTCTTTTTCTAGAGCAGATAAATAAAACAATTCTTGCTCAAGCAAGTTACTGATTTCATCGATCAGAATTATATCTTGCAAAACTTGCTCGGCATTATCTTCTATAAAATCACCAAAATCATCTAAGTGATTCTTAACAATATTTAGTAATTGAGGGTTGCTTTGCAAGCTTTTTGATAAAAACAACAACTGTTCTTCTTCTAGTCGATTATTGTTTTGTGAATTAATAATTGCTTTAGTAGCTTGAACATTAAATCCTTGTAAATCAAGTATTTTAACTTGATTGTCACTGTAATATTCCAGCATTTTGGGTTTTATACGGCTTGTAGCAACTAATAAACTTTGATGCTCAGTAGATATAATAGAACGTAAAAATCGACCGTATTCTTCAAAATCTTTTTTGTAAGAAGCATTTGTTTTATTGACATCAAAAATACAATGCAAATCATCTAAAACTAATAAGATTTTTTTTTGTTTTAAACAATTAATAAACTCGGATAGTAAAAAACTTAATTCTAAAGATTTTGCATCTATTTGAGCTTCAGTCTGGTGGTTTATTATCTTTAAATAACTATTAACCAATGTTGTCAAAGTCGGAGTTTGAAGTAAAGAAAACCAAATAACGTAATCAAATTGATTTTTGATTTTTCTGGCAAACTTAGTTACCAAAGTAGTTTTGCCACTCCCTACCATGCCTGAAATAATAATGCAACGAGAATCAGGGTCTTGACTCCACAATTCTAATGTATTTATTTCTTCTACTCTACCTTCAAAAAACTTGATATCAGGAGCAGTTGTCCAATGAAAATTGTGTCGATCTCTCAGGTTATTAGATGAAGGTTGAACTTGTTGATAATCTTTTGACTCTAAAGCCTTCTGCTCAAGCAATTGAGTTATTCTCTGCCTCATAAAAGGAACAAAATTACTTTTGTTGATTTGCTTGTCAAAAGTACGAGAAAGAATCTGCCACAAATTACAGCCTACACTCTTTATATATTCTGAATCGTAATTATGTTGATAAGCCATTTCTGAATATGTTTTACCATTCCACACTTCTCGAAGGACTATTTCTTGAGTAGGATTAAGATATGAAGGGCTAATTGACTGATCAATTAAGGATAAAACTGCTTCAAAATCAACTAAATTTGTCATTTTATTATTGTTCGCTTAAACTTAATCAGAATTTGTTGACTCATACCATACTCATACCATTGGAAATACTTTTATATAAGGTTTTGGGTGGGTTAATTAACTTGAAAATGAGTCGTTAAACTAAGAACAGAAAAACTATATATGATAGCCTTTGGGTTAATAGTCTTTGGGTTAACTGTGTTCGTCAATTAAGGTTGATAACTATGCTTGTGTATTGGGAGTACATCAAATTTGTCGAGATAAATGAAATAAAATACGAGTAACTATTAGTTACAATCGGGGAATTATCTACATAGTTCAAAGGTTCTTACAAAACTGACATGCTTCCTGTGTATTAATATATAACACTCTAGCAAAAAAACTATATAACAAATTATAAAAAAACATTTAATTCAAGATTAATGTATCTAATTTAACAAAAAAGTTGTAATTTGGCTTAAACGAACAAACAAATATTAGGCAGTTCTCTGCTGTAGTGAACAATTTAGAACATTTGCTCTATTAAATTGGGTATTTTTCTGCCAAAGTGTAACCCTGCTTTGAACAGTGCCAGGGAAGCTAACTTTTATATTACTTTTTACTAACTAAAACAGGATTTTTTTTCTCGTCTATTTCATCTAGGGTGAATTAAGTGGCTTACTACTTTTACAAAGAATATTTAAGATATCTAAGTCATTTTATTCTGGAAATTGCTTTATACCAACAGCATGCCAGTTATATCTCAATTATCCTCTAAATTCTTTTTGTTTTCCTTGATTTTCCAGTGACCTAGCACTAAATTTAGTCACATTAGTCACAAAAGTCAAATGGTAATGAAACAATGAAAATAGCCTTAGTACATGATTACCTAACACAATTTGGTGGAGCAGAAAGAGTTTTTCAGTTACTATGCCAGTTTTTTTATCAGGCGGATGTATTCTCATCTATCTATGACCCTGAGAATACCATTGATATTCAAAGACACTCGATTGAAACAACTTTTCTGCAAAAGCTACCAGGAGCTAAAAGAAATTTTCGTCTTTTCGCTCCCTTATATTATCCAGCTTTTCGCCAGCTTGACTTACAAGACTACGATCTAATCATTAGCAGTACTTCTAGTTTTGCCAAAGGGGTTGAAAAAAGACCTGGAGCAATGCACATTTGTTTCTGTCATAATGTAACTCGCTTTCTTTGGAATACCCGAACTTATCTAGAAGAATATAGTAACTTTAAGAAATTTTCTCCTCTAATTAAGCCCATACTTGAATCCCTGAGAAAACAAGACTTACGGTATGCTCAAGAACCAGATTTATATATAGCTAATTCTACTATCGTAGCTAAAAGAATTAAGCAGATATACAAAAGAAAAGCATTAGTAATTAATTATCCTATCGACACCAATAAGTTTATTTTTTCAGCTGAAAAAGAGGACTATTATCTAATTTCGTCGCGAATACTTAGTTATAAAAGGCTGGATATTGCGATCGAGACATTTAACTGGCTAGGATTACCTTTGATTATTATCGGGGATGGTCCAGAGCGTAAGCGTTTGGAGGCAAAATCTTCAGACAATATCAAGTTTTTAGGTTACGTAGACGACGAGTGGCGTACTCATCTGATGGCAAAAGCCAAAGCTGTAGTCGTCACTGCTCTGGAAGATTATGGTTTAGTTCCCATAGAAGCTAATGCTAGCGGCACCCCTGTCATTGCTTATGGTGCAGGAGGAGTTTTAGATACTCAAATTCCAGGGAAAACTGGTATGCTCTTTAACCCTCAATCTCCTGATGCTTTACAAGTAGCAATCAAGCAAGTAGAAAGCCAACAATGGGATTATGCAAAAATCCGCGAACATGCAGTCAATAACTTTTCTGAGTCAGTGTTTTTCCAACAAATAGTCAAAGTTATTGAAGAATTTTGTGGTCAATCGATTCTAGATAATTTAACTATTAATTCCGAGTGGTTGGCTAACAAGGTTGTAGTAGGAGCAGAAAGATGAGTCAGAGTAGCTGGGAATTAGAAACACAAAATGACTTGGGTTATGGGGAGCTATTTGCCAAGTTTTGGCGGCGGCGTTTTTGGTTTGCAGGGGTTTTTGGTGGTGTGCTAGCTATTGCTATTCCTCTGGCTTTGATGAAAAAGCCTATTTACCAAAGTACTATGCAAGTGTTAGTGGAATCCAACTATCAAGGAAAAGAACTCAAAAGTAATGTAGAAAGTGAATTTGCTGATGCGACTATTGAAATTGATTACGCCACTCACTTAAAAGTATTAAAAAGTTCAGAGATCTTAAAAAGAGCTATTAATAAGCTGGGTTTGCAAGATTCTGAAGAGACAATTCCCGAAATTATGCAAGGATTGCGAGAATCATTAATTGTATATCGACTTACAGAAGAAGAAGAAGAATCAGAGGGTGGAACTGAGACTAACATTATCCAAACTATCTACACTGGCAGTAACCCCTCTGAAACCAAGAGGGTTTTAGAAGCAATCCAGGAAGTCTATTTAGAGTACAATCTAGAACAGCAGGAAAAGCGTCTCAGGGATGGATTAACTTTTATCAATAATCAAATCCCTCAAGCGCGGAATGATGTGATTCAAGCTGAAGCTGCTCTAACTCAATTAAGCAAAAAGCATAATCTAATTTCTCCAGAACGAGAAGCGATCGCCCTGAAAGAAAACATTAGGGCGATCGCCAAGCAAAGAGAAGCTCTGAAAGCGCAACGGGGTCAAATTGCGGGAAATTACAATACCTTACAACAGCAATTAGGATTATCGGCAGAAGATGCTCGCTCCCTATCTCGTCTGAGTCAATCTCGCAGCTACCAAAATTTACTGAACAGATTACAAGAAATCGAAATTCGCCTTGCTGCTGAACAAAAGAAATATACCAATAATAATCCTGTAATTCAAACTCTGAGAGACCAAAAAGATAGCCAAGAGGCTTTGTTAATCAAGGAATTAGAGCGGGTTTTAGGAGAAGTACCTGATAATTTTATCGGGCAACTAAAATCATTAAGGAAACAAAGACAATTCCTCAGTAGCGATAATCAGTACTTAGAGAAAATTACTCAAGCTCAAGCTAATTTAACAGGTATCCGTGAGCGAGATCTAAGCTTGGCAGAGACTGAAGCCCAACTTAAGCAACAATTAGTCGATTTTCCTGAGCTGATTGCTGAATACAAAAATCTGGCTCAAGAAGCACAAGTCAAAAGAGATGCAGTACAAAGACTATTAAAAGCTAAGCAAGAGCTAGAAATTGAATTAAATCGCGGTGGCTTTAACTGGCAAGTCATTGAACCACCCCAATTAGGAGAGAAAATTGCTCCTAGTTTACCCAAAGATATGTTGCTTAGTTTGGTAGTGGCTGTGTTTCTAGGAGGATTATCCGCCTTAGTCAAAGACTCTCTCGATCAACGGATTACTAATCCTCTGGAAATTGGACGTCAAACTACTTTGCCTGTTTTAGGTACTACTCCTGGGTTATCTTTATCTTCTTCTAATCGCTTTCTAGCACGACTTCCCTTTTTATCTAATTCTCACTCTAATAACTCCATTAAGGAAGTAATTCAGTGGCACCCTTTTCGCGAAGCTTTAGACCTAATTTACGAAAACTTTAAGCTATCGAACACCAATTTACCCTTAAAATCTCTGGCGGTAACTAGTGCGATCTCTGGAGAAGGTAAATCTACTTTTGTCTTGGGTTTAGCTTTAAGTGTCGCTCGTCATCAGCAGAGAGTTTTGGTAATTGATGCCGATCTGCGTTCCCCTAGTCTTCATCTACCTTTTAATCTAACTAATTACTCTGGTTTGGCTAATTTTTTGGCAGGGGAAATAAATCATCCTCTCATTGAGCCAGTTTCTTTCTTAGGAGAAACCATTGACTTAATTCCCTCTGGCTCTAGACCAACAGATCCAGTTAAGTTACTAAGTTCTTCTAAATTACAAAATTTGATTGACCAACACAAACATAGCTATGACCTAATTTTAGTTGATACTCCTCCAGTAATCGGCATGGCAGATGCAATTAAAGTTGCTTCCAACTGTGATAGTGCTGTACTGATGATGCGCTTAGATAAGGTCAAAGCTCCTCAATTAATGGAGGCTACAGCTTTAATCAGTAAATTAAATGTTTTGGGCATAGTGGCTAATGGTTCAAAAGAAGTCGCTCAAGAATATAACAAACAATCCCAGTATTCATTACCTCAACAGGTGTAATGGGAATTAGCTAATTAAAAAGAATTGAAAAGAAAAATATGACAGCTAACATCTTACTCCAAACCTCAAAAGTGCTTACCCTAGAGCTAGATTCATCTAAAGTTCAAAGCTATTTACCTATCTGTGATTTAAAGTGGCGGCAAAAAAATCTTTGGGTGAAGAAGATTCCTGATGATGCTGACTATAGTTTTCCTGCTCTTACGAGAAAACAATGGTTGGAAGATTGTTTACGCAATTCTTGGGTGAAAAGGATTTGTGTCGATAGGGCTTTGGGAGAACAAGGAATCAAACTTTGGGCAGATACTTGCCATCAAGCAAATAAGCCAATTTTTATTCGTATTCCTTCTAATAGCGAGCTACCTAATTGTCGTCAGACTAACTACTGGCGATTTAAAAGGTTTTTCGATTGGTTAGCGGCATTAATTTTACTGGTAATATTTAGTCCCTTAATGCTGATGATTGCCTTGCTAATTAAAATTTTTGCCCCTGGTTCAATTTTCTTCTCTCAGTGGCGAGTAGGAGAGAGGGGTAAGCTGTTTAAGATCTATAAGTTTCGCACTATGGCTGTTGATGCAGAACATCAACACCATCAAGTGATGGGCAATCAAAAGGGCTTACACAAATTAGCCATAGATCCTCGGATTACTTCTGTGGGTAAGTGGTTGCGTAAATACAGTCTTGATGAGTTACCTCAGTTATTTAACGTATTGCGGGGAGAAATGAGCTTGGTGGGTCCTCGTCCTTGGGCTTTGTATGATGCTTTGCGTTTGGAGCAAGGGGGCAAGGGAAGGTTGAATGCTCTGCCTGGGATTACTGGGGCATGGCAAGTAGAGAATCGTTCTCGGTTGTTGGATTTAAATGCCGTTAATCAAGGCGATTTGGAGTATTTGCGTAGTTGGTCTTTAATTCGGGATTTGGAAATTTTACTACTAACTGTTCCCAAAGTTATTTCTGGTTCTGACGCTTTTTAATATCATGCTAATTCGTCTGACAATTCCGATTACCATGGATAAATTAATCAAAGCCACGAGGTTTTGGCAAGATAATTTCATTATTCTACGAGAATTTAAACACTTTAGCTCGATCGCAGTGATAGCCATCAGCTGTACTCTACTTGCTGCCTTGTTTGAAGGAGGAACAGTAGGCTTAATCGCTTCTTTTCTGCAAGGATTGACTAACCCTAACGAACCAGCGATTCGCAGTGGCATTGAATGGTTAGACGTTTGGTTTCTAGCAACTAAAGCATCCCCTAGCGAACGAATTTATCGCCTATCTGCTTTAATTTTGCTGGCTGTTTGGCTGCGCTCTATTTTAAGTTATCTAGGAGATTATTATTCTCAGCTTACCCAATCTCGTTTGTGCGATCGCATTCGCGAACGTCTTTTTGCTCAGCTTCAAAGTCTCAGTCTTAGCTATTACTCTAATAGCCGTTCAGGAGAACTAATCAATAGCCTAACCACTGAAATCAATCAGCTTAAACAAGCTTTTGCTATATTTTCTGGTCTGATTACTAGAGGTTCTACCTTAATCGCTTATGTAATTGCTATGTTCTGGATCTCATGGCAACTTTCCCTGGCTTCAGTAATGCTTTACAGTCTTCTGTCAGTAGGTTTGTCGAAACTAATCGTTCTGGTAAGAGAAGCTAGTTTTGAAGTACCCAAAACTAATGGTCATTTGGCTTCAGTAGCAATTGAATTTATTAATGGTATTCGGACGGTCAAGGCATCAGGGACTCAAAATTTTGAGCATGGCAGATTTGAGCGAGCTAGTACTGAGGTAATGAAAGCTCAAGATCGAGTTGCTTTAATTGGTTCCCTGATCAAACCTTTAGCTGAAGGCGCTGCTAGTACGATTCTGATCGTCATGGTACTGGTGGCTTTTAATTTATTTATTGTGGGTGGACAATTTCGAGCAGCTTCCCTCTTAACTTTTATGTTTGTGCTATTCCGCATGATGCCCCTAGTGCCTCAATTGAACGGAGCTAGACAGGAGTTAAGCCGCTTTCAAGGTTCGATCGACAACATTAAACAACTTTTGACCACCAAAAATAAAACTTATTTAACCGATGGCACAATTCAATTTGCCCGACTAAAACAAAGCATCGAGTTCGTTGCGGTAGATTTTGGCTACAATCCCCAGGAACTAATTTTACACAACATCACTTTATCGATAGAAAAAGGCAAGACTACGGCTCTAGTAGGAGCTTCTGGTGCGGGAAAAACGACTTTGGCGGACTTAATTCCCCGATTATACGATCCCACTCGCGGTCAAATTTTAATTGATGGCATGGATCTACGAAGTCTGGAGATTAATTCCCTGCGCCATAAAATGGCTGTGGTTAGCCAAGATACATTTATTTTTAACAATACTGTCAGATACAACATTGCCTATGGACTAGAAAATATAGATGAAGCACAAATTTGGCAAGCAGCCAAACTAGCTAATGCTCTAGATTTTATTGAAGAGATGCCAGAGAAAATGGACACCCTTTTAGGCGATCGCGGCGTTCGTCTATCTGGGGGTCAAAGACAGAGACTAGCTATTGCTCGCGCCTTGTTGCGCCAACCAGAAATTCTGATTCTAGACGAAGCTACCAGCGCTTTAGATTCGGTAACCGAACGTTTAATTCAGGAGTCTTTAGCCAGACTTTCCGTCGGTCGTACAGTAATTGCGATCGCCCATAGATTATCGACTATCGTTAATGCCGATAAAGTGGTTGTGCTAGATCGCGGACGCATCGTCGAGCAAGGAGGATATGAAGAGTTGCTAGAACAGCGAGGACAGTTGTGGCAATACCATCAGATGCAATATGCAGAGGTAGTAGGGTCAAGTTAAAGTCTTAAGCTATTTAATCTATTTAATCTATTTGGGAAATCGGAAAATGTATTATTGGAACAATTTTATTGACGATATTAACAGCAAATTAAAACCAGGTGATACACTTCTAGACGCTGGTGCTGGCGATTGCCATTGGCGAAAACATTTCCCAGAAGCCAATTATATCGGCATGGATCTGGCGGTAGGAGACAGCGAATGGGACTACTCCCATCTTGATATCACGGGGGATCTAAGAAATATACCTTTGGCAGAAAATAGCGTTGACACAATCATCTCCATTGAGGTCTTAGAACATTTACCCGAGCCTTGGAAAGTTGTAGCAGAGTTTAATCGAGTTTTAACTCAAGCAGGATATCTGTTTCTTAATTGTCCTCAATCATTTCACCAACATCAAGTTCCTTATGATTTTTTTCGCTACACTCCTTTTGGCTTGAGAAGTTTACTAGAAAATAACGGTTTTGAGGTGATTTGGGTAAAACCTCAGTTAGGTAACTTTCACCATATCTATAGAGAGTTTAGCTACTCAGCCAAACAATTAGCAGAGGTCGGAAAAAATCCCTTGACTAAAGCTATTTTGCGGGGGATATCCCTTCATATTCGTGCGATTTTGGCGATTCATAAACCTCTATTGCTTTATTTCGATCGCTTTAAGCCACTTCAATATAGCCCAACTGGTCACTTTGTTATGGCACGCAAGCTCTAAAGCATATGAAAATTTTACTTACCATCCACCATAACCTAGATCCCGATACAGGGGCTCCAGGTAGTACCCTCAAACTCGGTCAAGAGTATGAAAAGCTGGGACATCAAGTAGAGTACTACTCCTTTGACAATCTTCCAGGCTGGATAAGTGCCAAGGCTCGGTCATTAGTATTTTCTTGGTTTGTAGCTGCTCATATCTTTAATCTTTGCCGCAAGCAAGCAGTTGATATAGTAGACGCTTCCACGGGAAATGCTTGGGTATGGGCAAAAATGCTACGCCATTCTAGAGCCAAACTGCCGCTTCTAGTTACGCGGAGTCACGGTTTGGAGCATATTGTACATCTGGAGAATCTAGAGGAAGCTAAACGAGGAAACTTGCATTTGAGTTGGAAATATCCTCTCTATCGTGGCAGCTATCGACTTTGGGAAGTAGCTAGCTCTCTGCGCTATGCCGATCTTGTCTTCCAACGCAATCGCCACGATTTAGAATATGCCACTGAAATGCTGGGGATTAAACCAGAACGCTCTCACATTGTTCCTTATGGTATTCCAGATACATTTATCAATCTTCCCTTTGAGCCATCCTCAGAATCAGAAGCTGCACCTATAGCGATCGCCTTAGTGGCAACTTATATTCCCCGCAAAGGTATTGAATACAGTATCCCTGCCCTCAACACCATTCTCGATCGCTATCCCCAGGTCAAGGTAAGTATGTTGGGAACAGGTTGTTCGGCAGCAGAAGTCTACCCAGACTTTAAGCCAGATGTACGCGATCGCGTCCGAGTCATCCCCCATTACAGCCACGCCCAACTACCTACTTTGCTCAAGGGACATCAGATCAAGCTCTTTCCCTCCCTGGCGGAAGGATTTGGTATTGTCCTGCCAGAAGCCATGGCTTGCGGTCTAGCTCCAATAACCACCGCCATAGATGGACCTAAAGAAATTGTCAGTGATGGAGAGGATGGAATTTTAATTCCCCCTCGCGATCGTCAGGCGATCGTCCAAGCTTTAGAACGATTAATTGGCGATCGCACCTATTTAGAAAAACTGCGTCGCCATGCCCATGGCACCGCCCAAAGTTATAGTTGGGCATCTGTTGCTCAAAAACAGTTTTCTCTCTACGAGAAAGCCCTAGAAATGAATCAAGTTAGTTAGGGAGACTTAGACTTATGATTGCCCATCTCAGCCATCAACTCAACAACAATGAGCTGTTTGAATCTCTGGTATCTATAGTTATACCTGTGTTCAACGAAGAAGAAAATATCTTGCAGCTCTATGAGCGTCTGGTTGGTGCTGCACCAAGTTGGGATTTAGCTTTTGAAGTAATCCTGGTTGATGATGGCAGCAGCGATAAAACTCTTTATCTGTTGCGACAGTTACATCAACAAGATTCTCGCTTCAAGTTCATTAGCTTCTCCCGTAACTTTGGTCATCAAACTGCCGTTAGTGCAGGTCTTCGCTACACCAGAGGTAATGTCATAGCGGTGATGGATGCTGACTTGCAAGACCCTCCAGAAGAACTTTACCGCTTCCTCAACAAGTGGCGAGAAGGATATCAGGTGATTTACGGCATTCGTACCCAGCGAAAAGAAAATATCTTCAAACGTTCTGCCTACCACATTTTTTACCGCATCTTAGCTTGGTGTTCCTCCATCGATATCCCTCTGGATTCAGGGGATTTTTGTGTCATGGATAGAGCCGTGGTGGATTGGCTCAATTCTATGCCTGAGCGCAATCGTTTTGTCAGAGGATTGCGCTCTTGGATTGGTTATCGACAAATCGGTATTCCCTATGAGCGACACAAGCGTTTGGCTGGAGAAGTTAAGTATACCTTCCAAAAACTGTTACGCTTGGCTTTCGATGGCATCATCAACTTTTCCTACCGACCTTTACAAATTAGCGGCACTTTCGGTCTGCTAGTCTGTTTATCTTCCTTTATTGGTATCGTCTTTTTTGTGCTGCACCGAATTTTAGATTTTAAAATTTTCGGTTATTCCCCCCAAGATGTTCCTGGCTTTACTTCCTTAGTACTAGCAGTTTTATTTATCGGCGGCGTGCAACTACTGACTATGGGACTTTTTGGTGAATATTTAGGAAGAATTTTCGATGAAGTAAAGCAGCGACCCCTTTATATAGTCAAAGAACAAGAAGGTTTTGAAGTCCGTGAAGGATCTTATAGCACCGCCACTCTTCTGCCAGGAGACTTAAGACGTTAAATTCTATTTTGAAATATAAGGTTTATTTATACATATTACAAGAAATCAAGGAGTTAAAATTATGAGCTGTATTATGTGTGGAGATAAATCGAGTAAGGCGATCGCTCAAGGCATAGATTACGAATACAATACAAAGCCAGACCTTTTTAAAATAGTCGAATGTTCCAGATGCGAGCATGTATATATTCACCCCATGCCAACCATTGAGGAAATTCCTGCGCTTTACCCACCCACTTATTACACTGTAAATCCTCAATCACCAAATTATATCAAGGGTTTTATCCTAGAAACTCAAACTAAAATGGGTGTTAAGCGAACTCTCAAGTTCATGCAAGACCGTTCCATCCATTCAGTTGTGGATATTGGTTGTGGCAATGCCCATCGGCTGCTCAAACTAGCCGATCTTCTGGGAAATCATGTCAAACTGATTGGCTTAGACTTGCAGCATGAACCATCTACCATCGCCGCAGCCCAAGAGAAAGGAGTTGTGCTTGTCGAAGGAAATTTAGAAAGTGATTTGAGTGCTTTAGCCGATGGAGAGTGCGATTTTATCATTATGAATCAGGTAATAGAACACCTGCGCGATCCTAAAGTAGCCTTACAAGCCTTGCACCAAAAACTCTCATCAGATGGTCTATTGCTGATTGAAACTCCCAATGTCGGTGGATTTGATTACCGTCTGTTTAAGGAAAAATATTGGGGACATTGGCATATTCCCAGACATCTGAATCTGTTTACCCAGAAATCTCTGGCTGAGTTAGCGATGCAGACAGGATACAAAGTCATTCAACAAGGATCTTTACCATCCCCAGGTCCTTGGATTCTCAGCTTACGCAACTTTCTTGGTCTTAACAGTATCAAAAAGAGTAAAGGTTCAATTAAATCTTGGGCTGAATTTATCTGCTTTAGAAATTTTTTCGTTGTCAGCTTTTTTACTCTCCTAGATTCCATAACTATTAAATTAGGCATTCCCTCTTCTAATCAATTTATCGTGATTGGCAAGAAGTGAATTAGGTAGTAGGTAGTAGGTAATAGGTAATAGGTAGCTATAAATAATTTAATACTTTCAATCAGCAACGTTAAAGTGGGGAGAGCTTGAGCGATGAGACGAAATCAACTTGTTTTGTTAGGCTGGATCATCAGCTTTCTATTTTTATGTCTTGTCCTGGGAGATCTCAATTGGTCTTCAGTTAAAGAAGCTTTGGTCAAGGTGTCTTTAATATTTCCCATTATGATGATCGCCGCAACTTGTTTGGGATTTGTTCTGAGGTCATGGCGCTGGAAATTTCTGCTTCCTCGGGGCATCCCTATCCAAGATTCTTTGGGGGCAGTGGTTTTAGGCTATGCAGCCAACAACATTTTACCAGCCCGTCTGGGTGAAATCGTGAGGGCACAGGCTATTGGTCAAAAATGCCAGATTAGTCGTTCTTTGGCTTTAGCCAGTATTTTGGTGGAGCGAGTTTTTGATGGACTTGTGCTGACTTGTCTATTATATCTGGGCATCAGAGGTAGTACTATTCCCCGTTGGGCTTCATCGGTAGGAGTCTTAGGGTTAAGCCTTTTTGGTAGCGCATTAGCTGTAGTCCTAATTTTGGCACTCACGCGATCGCTCTGGGAGAAAAAAATTGAGCTACTGTCTGGATCGAGGTTGCGTAACACCCTACAACAGTTTGTCAGGGGACTAACATTAGTCTGGAAGACTCCGTTTTTGCCCATAACTATTTTGGGTTTGAGTCTTACTGTTTGGCTGGTTGAGGGGGTTACCTACTACATCGCAATTCAAGCCTTTGAACTGCAAGTTCCGACAACGGCAGCTTTGTTTGTGATGGGGCTAATTAACTTAGGTATTTTAATACCCAGTGCGCCAGGATATTTAGGTGCTTTTCACTATTTCGGGATCTTAGCCCTGAGTGCCTGGCAAGTTCCTTCTGAAGAGGCTTTAGCCTGTGTCATAGTTATTCATGCCTGTCTATACTTCCCGATTACTCTCTGGGGTTTAGGCTACATTCCCTACTTTGGCTTCTCTTCATTAGGGCAATTAAGTAGTCAAGTTAAATAAATTGATATCACAAGGAGTTTGAAAATAAAAATGAGTCTATTGATTGTCGGAGGTGGTGCAACAGGTTTAGCGACAGCCTATATTGCAGCCAAACGAGGGGAACAAGTAACTTTAATCGAGGCTTCTGAGAAACTCGGAGGACTCTTATCTACTTTTGATGTCGGTGGGACTAAGCTAGAGTACTTTTACCATCATTTTTTCACCCACGATCGCGAAATTAACTGGTTATTAGATGAATTGAACCTCTCTCAAGAGATTCATTTTGTCGAAACCAAAATGGGTATGTATCGCCACGGTAGAATTCATCCTTTTACCACTAGCAAAGATTTACTCTTGTTTCCAGGGTTGAACTTAATCGATAAACTCCGTTTTGGACTAACCAGTATCTTTTTATCCCGCCAACGCAACTGGCAAAAGTATGAAAATATTTCAGCTTTAGATTGGTTTTATAAGTGGGCAGGTAAGACAGTCACAGACTCGATCTGGGAGCCAATGTTGAAAATTAAATTTGGTGAATACGCGGGGGAAATTCCTCTGGCTTGGATGATCGGACGGATGACCCAGAGATTGAAATCTCGCTCTGGAGGCAAGGAAAAATTAGGCTATCTCAAAGGCAGTTTGCAAAGATTGGTCGATGCCCTGGAGTTACGTCTTGAGGAGTTGGGAGTAAAGATCGTCAAGAATGCGCCGGTAACCGAACTTCTCATGGACAAGGAGCAAGTAGTAGGGGTAAAAACTCCCCAAGGCGAGTTTTATGCCGATCGAACTTTAATAACTATCCCCACAATTTATTTAGCTAAATTAATTCCCCATCAGTTTTCTGCCTACCGTAAACAATTAGAACAAATCGAATATTTTGGGGCGATTTGCGTGGTAGTCATCACCCAAAAACCCTTGAGTAAAATCTACTGGCTCAACATCGGCGATCCTGGTTTTGAATTCGGTGGTGCGATCGAACAAACTAATTTTTTACCACCAGAAGAGTACCAAGGATTACACCTGACCTATTTATCTCGCTATGCCACCTGGAGAGAAGCAATACTCAATAAAAGCGACGAGGCAATTGCCACACTCTTTAAAGAGCAATTAACCTCAATCTTTCCTGATTTAAACAATAGAGGGATTAAAGAGATTAAGGTTTTTCGGACTAAGACAGCCGCTACAGTTTGCGACAAAAACTTTTCTCAAAAAATCCCAGATTATAGAACACCAATTCCCAATCTTTATGTGGCTAACATGGCTCATGTATATCCTGATGAGAGGAGCGTAAATAACAGTATCAAAGTAGCTTTGAATGTCGATGCTGTTCTTCAGGTTTCTTAAGAGTTCGTAGTTATGATTTTTTCCTCTCTTTAGTTTATTTTTAAACCCATGAAATCTAATACAAATAAAACTTTATTCCAGCCATTAGCTAATTTTAAATTAACTCTAGAAAATTCTTTACTTGAGATAATTATTAAAATCTTTACTTGGGATTCAACTGGGAGTTATAGATTATTTTTTCTATTACTAATAGGAATAGTTACTAGTCTCTCACTGATATTAGTAAATATTGGCACTCCTGCTATTAATTCTTTACCAACGGATGTAACTATCTTACTGGAGAGTGGTTGGAGAATTATTAATGGTCAAACACCCCACCTTAACTACTATTCTCCCCTGGGTGTATTGACCAGTTTAGCGATCGCCTTTGGCATGAAGGTAAGCTCTCCCTCAGCTTCTTCTATAGCCTATGGTAATGTACTTCTTTTTATTATTTTAACCCCTTGGGCTTGGTTTATCGCTCGCAGTCGCTTTTCAGCCTTCAATGCCTTCTTATTCGCCCTATTTATGGGGTTGCTTCTAGTAGCTCCCAGACCATTGGGAGAGCCAATGAGCGACACTACTTATGCTATGCTCTACAATCGTCAGGCATTTGTTTTATTATCCCTGCTGTTGGTTGAAATATTTATTTCCCCTCACATATCTGTAAAACCGAAAACTAAAAACATGTTTTTCGGGGGGTTATCCAGTGGTATTTTACTGGCACTTCTTTTTTATTGTAAGGTCAATTACTTGGCGATCGCTGTAGTTGCAATCTTACTTCATTTCATTTTCTTTCGCTTCTCGAAAGCATGGTTAATTGGTCTTTTCACTGGCATATTAACCATATCTCTAGGGATGTATATTGTATTTAATCTAAATTTATTTGCCTATCTTACTGATATTTCTTTGGCGGCACAGAGTCAAAATAAAATCCAAAAACTACATAATATAAAAGGGGCTTTTATAGATAATTTTTATTGGCTTTATCTGATTTTTATTTTGATAGTTATTAATTCGATGAATCACAATAAAAGTTCTCATAAATGGTCTAGTTTTTGGCAGAAAACCAGACCGCAAATTATAGCAACTTTTGTGGCATTATCTGGCATCTTAATTTGTGGCACCAATTCTCAAGCTACAGATATTCCGCTTCTTTTTGTGGCAGGACTCATTTTATTAGAACATCTTCGTCGTGAATTTCAACTTCATAGTTATTCAGCCAATAGTTTCTCAGGATTAAAATATTTCCTGACTATTTCAATAACAACTTTGTTCTGTGCCGCTATTCTAATCCAAGATCTTGGCAGTATTACTTCTGCCGCTATGTCAAATAAATTAAAACTTACTGCTACGTCACAATCTCAGCAATTACAGTCAAAAACCATGTCCGATCTATTAGTAGTGGCAGAATCCTCTGACTATCCCCCAATGATTAATGATGGTTTGAGTTTACTACGCCCACATATATCAAAAGATAGTCGAGTTTTAGCGATGGATTTTGCCAATCCTTTCTCCTTTGCCCTAGAGTTACCTCCCCCTAAAGGGGATGCTCTCTGGTGGCATTACCGCCATACCTTTAACCAAACAACTTTTCCTGAACCAGAAAAAGTTTTTCAGGAAGTTAATTTAGTAATAATCCCTAAACAGAGCGATGAAGGTAGTAGTGCCTCTGAGTATATGCAAGAAATATATGGAGGCTATCTACATAAGCATTTTATAGAGCAAGACAATTCGCAGTTTTGGACTTTATGGACAAAACGAAGTAATAACTAATGGGATTTGAGAGCGGCTAGTGAAACTCTTTTGTCTGCAATACCTCACTTAATAGTCACTTTCTTCTAACCATTAAATCTTACATAAGTAAATCATAATATCTCAAAAATGCATGTATGGTTAATTTATGATATCTCTATCAGTAATTATATTGACCAAGAATGAAGAGCAGTTCATCGAGCGATGTATTCAAAGTGTTCTTTGGGCTGATGAGGTACTCATATTAGATTCGGGTAGTACCGACCAGACTAAAACAATAGCAGCCTCCTTAGGTGCTACTGTCTACGAGCAGGAATGGCTAGGATATGCAGCTCAGAGGAATAAGGCTCTCTCTTTAGCTACTCATGATTGGGTGTTTTTCCTTGATGCTGATGAGATTGTCACGCCAGAGTTGGCAAGCTCTATGCAAAAAGTTTTAAACAGCCCCATGGACAAACATGACGGTTACTCATTAGATCGACGAGGAGATTTCTTAGGCATTTTACTGCCTAATGTTTCCCGTCCCAGTAAAAGACGTAATTTTGTCCGCTTGTTTAACAAGCGTTGTAGCTCCTATGACTCAACCATGAAAGTCCATGAAGAAGTTAGATTTCCAGGCAAGGCTATTCCTCTGGAGGGTGTTTTAATCCATTGGGGTGGCAATGTGATGCATGAATATATAGCCGCCCTGAATCGCTACTCTATTCTGGAAGCCGAAGTACTCAATGACAAGGGTTATCGTGTTAGTGGTTTAATCGTTTTCCTGCGACCTATTCTGCGCTTTCTCTGGATTTATATCGCTAGATATAACTTCTTGCTTGGTACTCGCGGACTGATCCATGCCATGCTAGGGGCAACCCGTGAATACGTTCGCTATGCCAAGCTTTGGGAGATGCAAAACATAACCTCAGTACTTCATCCAGCTACCGATATATATTCATTCTCACCCACAGACAAAACAGCTAATCAAAATCAGTTAGCAGATTTTACCAAACCTAGTTTTAGTAAATCTACTCACTTAAATTAAGGAGGTATAAATGAATACAATTGAATGGATAATTCGTGGCGAACAAGACAAAAAAACCAGGTTTCACGATGCCAGAGGTAATCTGGTAGATTTTACTGGCATGACCAATTCTATGCCCAAGGCTTTGATTGGCAGCTTGTTACGTAAAACTATTGGTTATCGACCACTTAAACCTTGGATTGCCTACAGAGCGATTAATGAACTGGAAAATTTAATCCAAAAAGACTGGAAAATTCTGGAATTTGGTTCTGGTATGTCAACCGTTTGGTTGGCTCAACAATGCCAGTATGTTTATAGTATTGAACACAATCGAGCTTGGTACGAAAAAGTTTGTCAAATCATCAAACAAAAAAATGTAACTAATATTACCTACGAATATCGAGAACGGAGTAACTACACCGATTTATCAGCTTTAGAAGATAATTATTTTGATTTTGTTTTAATCGATGGTTTACAAAGAAGCGACTGTGTTAAGTCCTGTTTGTCCAAATTAAAACATCCAGGTTTTGTTTACCTAGATAATTGTGATAAGCATTTTGTTGAGGACGGCATCATGAAACCTGGGGAACAACTGCTGTTAGATATCGCCAAAGAAAGAGGAGGTGAAATTAAATATTTTACTGATTTTGCCCCTTGCCAGTTAGTAGCCAACCAAGGACTTCTGATCGAACTATAAATTCTTCCTACCTCCTACCTACTCAACTATTTTCTAATTAATTAAACCCACCTACTTCAATACTCCTAAAAAGAAATATCAGGACATGCCATTATGAGCCAAATGTTGGATTACTATCGGGGTTCGGACTCTTATGCAGAGGTACTCCGAAATCAATCAACAGCAATATTTACACCCTATGTCAACCTGTTTAAAAGATTTGTCAAGGTAAATGAGCCTGTCATAGATGTCGGCTGTGGAGTTGGTACAAGTACTCTATTACTGAGACAAGCAGGATTTGCGGCACAAGGAAGTGATGTTTCCCAGAAATTTCTGCCCACTGACGAATCAGACATTTTTTGTGTTGCAGACTTTCAGGATGCTAAGGATATTCCCAGTAATAATTATGCTGCCGTCGGTTCCATGAATGCGATCGAACACGTACAATTTCCCCAGAAGTTTCTCCAGGAAATGGTTCGGGTAGTAAAACCAGGGGGGCATATTATTCTGATGGCTCCCAACCTAACCTCTCCGTTGGTAGGTGTCCGTGCAACTGTAGACATCCTACGAAAGCGCACTCCCTATATGGGGATAACTAGCTGGCGCGAAACCATTGCTTTAGTCTTTGTTAACATTTGGCGTTGTCTAAGAGCCGAATTAGGAGTAAATGCCTTCCAAGCCCGTGCAGTGGATTTAGAAACAGTAATCGTCGGTAATGATGCCGATGCAGTTTACTGGACAAATGCAACTGAAATTCGCCGTTTCCTCAAAGCTGAGGGCTGTGAAATCTGCCAGTTTCAAAAGCAAGGAACTTCTTTTTTAGCCAAGATAGTTGCTTATCTTTTACCTGGATTTGCGGGTAAATTGTGTATTGTTGCCAGGAAAAAGTAACTTTTGCCACCTAATTTAAGTAGGAATTAAGATTTTTACTATTTTGTTTTGTTAGTTATAGTCACTATGCTCATTACCGTTCTCATTCCTACTTATCGCCGCTCCCAAGATTTAGCTCGATGTCTAGAAGCATTACAAAAACAAACTCGACTACCAGACGAAGTTTTAGTAGCAGCAAGAGATACTGATACTGAAACCTGGGCATTTCTAGACAGTTTCAACCCTGAATTATTGCCACTATGTACAGTAGCAGTCAATGTTCCAGGGGTGGTGGCTGCTATGAATGCAGGACTTAATATGGCACAGGGCGATATCATTGCCATAACTGACGATGACGCTGCTCCACACAATGATTGGTTAGAACGCATCGAGGCTCACTTTCTCGCCGATGAACGAGTAGGGGGTGTAGGTGGGCGAGACTGGCTTTATCTCGGCACAGAACTACAAGATGCTACTTCCCATCCTGGTGCTTCCAAGGTTGTGGGACGACTTCGCTGGTTTGGCAACTTGATTGGCAATCATCATATAGGTGAGGGAGAACCCCGTGAGGTGGACGTGCTTAAGGGAGTCAATTCAAGTTATCGACGCATCCTCCTCAAAGCGATCGCTTTTGACGAACGATTGCGAGGCTCTGGCGCTCAAGTACATTGGGAATTATCTCTGTGCCTCAAGTGTCAGCAAGCAGGTTGGAAGCTAATCTACGACCCAGCAGTAGCAGTCGATCACTATCTAGGGGAGCGTTTTGGGGAGGATCAAAGAGTATTTAAGTTTAATGCAGAAGCTCTGGCGAATGCCGTTCACAATCAAACGCTCATCTTGTTGGAACACTTGAATTTTCTACAAAGATTTATCTATATATTGTGGGCGATCTTGGTAGGTACGCGACAAGCTTTCGGCTTGGTGCAGTGGTGGCGATTTTTACCCAGCCAAGGTAACCTAGCAACTCAAAAATGGCGTGCTGCTATGGATGGACATCGGCAAGGTTGGCAGAGTTGGCAGAATTGGAAAAATCAAAGTAGGTGCGATCGCACTCAAGTAAAAAAGATCGTTTAGAAAAATCAAAAATGTCTGTAATTAAAACTATAACAGCCAATAAAAAACATCAACCTGGGAAAAATGTGGTTCTAAGTACCATTTTCTTACTGGAAAATTATCTAGGGTCAAAAATTTATCGACAACACATTAATCCCGCTTATGTTGGAAAATACCTGAATCTTGGCTGTGGAACCGCTAAGTTTCATGACTGGGTAAATGCCGATCTATATAAAGTAGATAAAATCCTTAGAGGTATAGAAGAATGGCCAGATTGGATGCTAGATGCTACCAAAGCTTGGAATTGTCCAGATGATTTTTGGGGCGGTATCTATAACGAACACATGATCGAACATATTAACTATCTTGGAGTGGTTGAAGTTTTTAAAGAATGCTATCGGACTCTCCAACCGCAAAAGTGGCTGCGTATAGTTGTTCCAGACTTGAGTAAATATATAAGATACTATAATCACGATCTGCCAAGCGATCGCTTTAAGCAATTCTCTTATGGGGCTCAAGCTATATCTGAATTAACTCAAAACTGGGGTCATGTCTCCGTTTGGGACGAACATTTATTAAGGGATGTTCTGAGAGAAGTTGGCTTTATTAACGTAAGCAAGGTGGATTTTAAGGTCGGTAGCGATCCCAAGCTGATCAAAGATGTCCCTGGTAGACAATGGGAAAGTCTTTATATGGAAGCACAAAAACCAGTTAGTTAGCCAATTCAACCATAACAACACGTCTAAATAATCAAAAATAATGAGTTTCAAGGAGATATCTTCGACTACTCTTTCTTTGAAAAAAAGTTTTTTACTTAGGCTACAACCTGCATCTGCTTGGATAGCAATCTTAGGATTGATACTTTTTTCAGCTCTGTTTATTGTAGTCGGTGCGGGCAAGATGCTCAATTTTGCTTTTCCTGGGGGCGCTTTTGCAGTAGGCGTATTTCTCTATTTTCGCTATCCAATTCTTTACATCGGTTTTAGCTGGTGGATATGGTTTCTGACTCCCTTAGTTCGCCGCCTAGCCGATTATCGAGGTAGTTTTACCGAGCCTAGTCCCATCTTGCTAGCTCCCTATCTAGTGCTGTTGATCACTCTCGTTACTTTAGGTCAACATCTGCCCAGGATCAATCGTCAAGGTGGACTCCCTTTTGTTCTAAGTTTTTTAGGTATTGCTTATGCTTATCTCGTTGGGCTGATTCAGGCTTCACCGATACAAGTCACTATAGCTTTATTGGAGTGGCTGGTTCCAGTTCTATTTGGTTTCCACTTATTTATCAACTGGCGCAATTATCCCAGTTATCGCCAAAACATCGAGCGCACCTTTATTTGGGGGGTTCTGGTCATGGGAATCTATGGAGTAGTCCAATATTTAGTAGCACCTGATTGGGACGGTTCGTGGCTGACAAATACCAATATGATCAGTGCTGGATCTCCTGAGCCTTTAGAGATTCGCGTCTGGAGTACGATGCATTCCCCTGGAGTCTTTGCCACTTTTATGATGGTAGGTCTACTACTATTACTCAATAAACAAGGGGTTTTCTCTCGTGTTGCTTCTGTAATCGGCTATTTAACATTCTTGCTGACGCTAGTGCGCGGTGCCTGGGTGATGTGGTTGGTAGGATTGCTAACTCATCTAAGCTTTCTCAAGTCGAACCTCCAGATTCGGATAGTTATCATTCTTACTGTGCTGGCATTAGGAGTTATTCCCCTAACTACCGTAGACCCATTTGCCGAGAGAATCACTCCTCGTATTGAAACTCTGTTTAATCTTGAGACTGACCAAAGTTCTAACGCCAGAAAAGACCTCTATCGTCAAGAAATAGACAGTGCATTTACTAATGTTCTGGGAAATGGAATGGAAAAGCAGGAGATTCTCGATAGTGGCATCATAGATATACTTTCGTCATTAGGCTTGTTTGGAGGTATTTTTTATCTAGGAGGGATAATTCTGCTCATTTTAAGGCTGTTTCAAGATGCTAGGTTTAATCTCGATCCTTTTATTAGTATTTTCCGTGCCATTAGTTTTTGTTCCCTTGTAGGTTTGATTTTTGGTCGCCAACAGATCGGGGCTCCTGGTGTTATTCTTTGGGGATTTTTGGGTCTGGGCATGGCAGCCTGCAAATACTATCTCTATCAACGTCATCTTTCCCAACAGGATTATTGAAGCAATTATTACTTTGAGATTAATTTTTTAGATGGATAAATTACTTAAACACTGGAAACTTTTTTATAAGTATTATGCACTGACTTTACTTTGCCCGATCGTAATTGCTTATACCCTGATTATCTCTCCATCAGTAAGTGCAACCTCGGAAAAAGCTCTCAGTGCAGATTCCTTCGTTGATTCCATAGGTATAAATACTCATTTGTATTATAATGATACTACTTACTATACAAAGTACAAGGAAATTATTAAGCCCAAATTGTTGGAGTTGGGGGTGCGTCACATTCGGGATGGTGGAACTCGTAACCTCAATGGCTATCTCGATCGCCTGAAAGAACTAAAAAATCTTGGCATTAGTAGTACGCTGATTTTCGATCCCCGTGGTGGTACTCCACAACAAGGAGTTCAGCTGATTAAGGAACTTGGCAATGTTGTTGAGGCAGTAGAAGGACCAAATGAGTACGATAATAGCGGTAATAGCAACTGGGTTCCAACTTTACGCCAGTATATGCAGCAGCTCTACCAATTGGTGAAAAGTGATAGTCAAACTCGTAACTTGCCAGTTCTAGGTCCATCTTTGACTACAGTAGAAGCCTATAATGCCCTAGGGAATCTCAGTGATTTTGTTGACTATGGTGTTTTACACAACTATTTTGCTGGTCATCATCCTGGCAACAATGGCTGGGGAGGAAATGGTTATGGAAGTATTCCTTTTGCAATCAATCTGGCTCATAAATATGCCCCTGCAAAACCTGTAATTACTACAGAAACTGGCTACCATAATGCGATAAAAAGCAAAGAAGGACACGCCCCAATCCCCGAAAACATTGCCAAAAAGTATATTCCTCGCCTATTTTTAGAGCAATTTAATCAAGGGATTAAGCGAACTTTTGGCTACGAGTTTATCGATCTCCAGAACAACTCTAAAAAAGATATCAGTGGTCTAAATTTTGGGCTATTACGTAATAATGGTACAGTTAAACCAGCTTTTGTCAGTCTTAAAGCTTTGATCGAGTTATTAAATGACTCTGGTGGAGGTCAATTTACCCCAGGCAGTTTAAAGTATAATTTGGAAGGCAATACAGAGAATATACATCACACTCTGCTACAGAAAAGTAATGGTAAATTTTATCTAATTTTGTGGCAAGAGACATCAGGATATGACTTGAATACTAAGAAAACGATTAGAGTCCCTAATCAAAAAGTTAAGCTTATTCTAGGACAAAAATTTGCCACAGCAAATCTATATCGTCTGAATAACTCTCTTAGACCTTTTAGAAAATATAATACTCCCCAACAAATCCCTCTAAATGTGCCAGATCAACCTCTAATCGTAGAGTTATCAGCATAATGATCGATCGAGGAAAGATTTTTAGATGGACAGCTTGATAACTTTCATCTTCTGTCTTTTCCTGACTTTTTCCTAATTCACACCAAACATATAATATGCAATATGTTAGGCTTTAGAAATTATCTAGTTTAACTTGACTCAATTACAGTGAAAACGCTTCAAATAGGTTTAGAGTGGTTTCCCGAGCGTGCAGGTGGACTAAACCGCTACTACTATGATTGTTGTAATTATTTGCCCCAAGAGGATATCCAATTCGATAGTTTGCTTACTGGCTCAATCAAGATTGAAGAGGATTTACCAAGCCGAGTAATAGCTGTTGCTCCTGCTAAAAGTTCCCTTTTCAAACGCTGGTTGGGAATGAGAAGAACTTATCGTCAGCTAATAGCACGGGAACAATATGACCTGATAGTTTCCCATTTTTCCTTATATACATTCCCGATCTTATATCAGATAGCCGATCTTCCTCTCGTCACCCATTTTCACGGTCCTTGGGCATTAGAAAGTGATGTTGAAGTCAAACGCCCCATCTCGATTTGGTTGAAAAAACAGATCGAAAAAACTGTCTATCGCCATTCTTCTCAATTTATCGTCCTTTCTCAAACCTTCCGCGATGTTCTACACCAACAATATCAAGTCCCGTTAGAAAAAATCCAGGTTATTCCTGGGGGAGTGGATATCGATCGCTTTAATATCAATTTATCCCCCACCCAAGCTCGTAATCAACTCAATTGGCATCCAGACAGACCAATTATTTTTTGTATTCGTCGCCTAGCCAAACGCATGGGACTAGGAAACCTAATTACAGCAATGAAACAGGTACGCGATCGCCATCCCGATATTTTGCTGTATATTGCTGGTAAAGGTGCATTAGCCTCCACTCTACAAGCCCAAATTGAAGCACTAGAATTAACCGATAATGTCAAACTACTAGGATACGTTTCCGACCAACAGCTACCTCTATACTATCGTGCTGCTAACTTCGCCGTTGTTCCCACTGTTGCCCTAGAAGGCTTTGGTTTAATAGTAATCGAATCCTTGGCGGCTGGTACTCCAGTATTAGGAACTCCCATTGGCGGTATCCCTGAAATCTTAAAACCCTTTGACGAAGACTTAGTTTTTTCAGGGTGCAATCCAGACCAACTTGCCAGAGGAATCAACGAAACTTTATCAGGCGATCGCACTTTACCTAGTAATCAAGCATGTTTAGATTACGTTCAAGCCAATTATAACTGGCAGGCGATCGCGCAAAAAATCAAACTCGTCTATCAAAGTGCCTTAGAATCCCCCAGAACCAGGTATCGGAGTTTTTATTCGTTCCGATAGTCAGATTGACTGATGCTTTAGGGTGGTTTAC
>JAAUYH010006794.1_pt1 | contig 26237 bp, 14 predicted proteins | sample 7278061 | NCBI WGS metagenome assembly JAAUYH01 (sample SAMN14350203, study PRJNA611818) | marine sediment metagenome | isolation source: surface marine sediment (0.6m) | place: French Polynesia: Moorea | collected 2018-08
TCTTACTCGATTATATTCTAACTTCTGAATAGCAAGAGTACCGTAGTGCTGCAAGAAATCTTCGAAAAAACTCAGCTAACGATGACCTATTATTGGTTGCACAATATTAGAGCGCTATATCGAGCACATTTTGTATATATTCCACAAATATATAAGTAGAGTTTTGTTCTCAAGATTTCCGAGAAAACCGTAAAACTTGAAATGCCAGTAAGCGTGCCGAAGGAAACTCAAAATGATCGAAATGTTTTTGAAATTATAGAAAAATAGGATGTATTTAAGCTATTTGTTTCTGTTCTGACCTTTTTTAGAATCAACGTCTTCTTTATATATACATTATTCAGGAATCTGAAACTACTCACATTTCTGCTCATGAATATTGTCCAAGAAAATAACGGTTTCCCATTGCAAAGAACACTGTGTTGCGACATTTCGTTAGGAAAGTAAATCAACTTGAATTTTTTTACGAAATACGCGGACTGTTCGGTATGTTACTAAGGAATCTTATTTAGTATTACTGAGCGACAAATCAATCTAAAGATGGATTTTCCATTGGAACCTGAAATCTCAACAGACTGGTTTATCTTCAGGACGAAGCTCTGAACATTTTGTTGGAGTTATAATACCATATTATAGGTTGAATACTTTGAAAAAATAATCTTCCGTACCGAATATATTTTATTTCAGATGTACTTTTCTTATCTAAAAATCTTTGAATAACCCTGTAATCTTAAAACGACTGTCTCGGTTGTGAAATTTTCATTACTTTGCTACATTCGAGTATTCTATTTAGAACCTGGTAATCATCTACTCTAGCTCCGTATTCTAATCATTAACCTCAGATCATACAAATTCTTTTCAATGAATTGAACTTTTAATGCATCAAACATGTGGTCCTTCAATAAACAAATCTCTTATATCAATCGCAATACACTGAATGGTACTAGATCGTGCACTGATAAGATATTAGTTGCATTGATGGGCCAGGCGCGACCTATTTAGTTTGAATTAGGTCGATTTAATAAACTTAAGTTCAATGAGGGTGTTGTAGTAAGAGCAAAGAAGAATCACTTGTAGATGCTTAACTGTCGATTCGAATCCGACCAATACTCTTCTGTGCTGACAAAAATTTCCTAAACTTTCACAGATCTACCTCGTATAGAGATTAGGCATCGCAAAAGTCTCCTCTTCAACATTCTTCATTGCTCGATACTTTCCATTTAAGGATTTTCCGATTTGATCGAGAAATGTAGTAGCAACACTCATCAGAGGTTCAGCCTCCTAGAAAACGATCCTATCTTATTATTGCAATATTTATGGTCTGCTACATCGGTTTTGAGGTTTCAATGCACAGAAAATTAATTCGCAGAAATTACAGCTCGAATAATATAAAAATTTGATGAAACTGGGAAGGAAACCCTGTCTCGGTGATGCAGAGCCATCGTGAGACTTTATTCGCCAAATATCTTGTTAGATTTCCCGCAACTGGCCTCGATAGCACGTCCATATCCGGCAGCGATCTCCGTATTGGAATGAAAAACGTCTGTCTGAGGCAGTTAAATACATGCGTCGGTGAGAAAAACAATAGAAAATAATTTTTTTCATATTTTGAAATTTTACCATTTTCCGAGGCATATTCGCGAAGGTTGAATTGTTCTAGTGGAGGCAGACGGAACATACGGTGCTCGCATATTTGTAGAGTGGAGTGGCATGGTGGCAGAAACTGCTCTGAAAACTATCGATTTGACTAAGCATGGGAAGATTCTGTCAGTGAATTTCCTGTCAAATTCCCATAATCGGATGTCGACGGGCAGATTACTGCCCTAAACCCTTGTGTCTACCCACTTTTTCGAAAATAGCTAGTTGAATTTTCGAAGCGACGAATGAGTACCAAGCAGATCAATCTACGTATGAATCTATACGATGAAAGAAATAGTATCAAAATTTCTGTAATTGTTACTCACGTGAACTTAAGTACTGCTGTTTTCAGGTAATTTCGAAGGATTATCTTGAAATCAAATAAAAAGACTTCTTGTACTCCATAATTTATCGTTTACTTCACCAATTAATAGTTGCTGCACAACAGCATTTATACAAAGAGATCGTTGACCAATCCGATCAGGTGTATATGAATTTTCGCAAACCGTCATGTGCAAGGTCAGGAAATCACAAATTTTAAATGATTGATTTAGATTAAAAATAAAGAAAATATATCCGTCTGGATCCGGTCAGAATCAAGTTACCTATTTAATCGATACAATTAATTTAGTTTATATTCGATATAGAATCTGGAATTGACCTATGAATATTTAGGGCGAAACTGCGCCTCCTGCGACATTCTGAGATTAAAATGCCAATATTGTTCGACAAACTAGAGATCGTGCTATGTTCTTCGTATTGTTTCTTTTGTGATTCATATCCTTCGAGAAATCAAAGTTTGAAATCGAAAGTAATTTTCTGTTTTCATCGATTGAAGCGAGTGAAAGGACGCCAGTTATTTGTTAGCAGATGTCTAGTCAAAACGAAATTATTAAAAATGTTGATTTTGGGCTCCTATGTCCTGTTTCAATGCTTGAATAAAATGAGATCTGAATGCTATGCAGTTTAGCATAACTGGTGATGACAATTAATGTTGAATGTATTAGTGCACCTTGCAGATATTGCAGCACGTACTTGGTCTAACACCTCTAACATTATATTTGTTTCTGATGTATCATAGGGCGAACTGTTTGCGCCATGTCCTTTGAATATGGTCCCCCGTTACTTCTTTGAGTAGTTCGTGGCCACGGAGAGAATGAAATCAAAACAAACGTTCCAAGAATAGTATGAAATTTTAATATTAATTATATATTCTCTTCCCTGCAGCAGATTAATACATTCATTTAAAACTTTTTGTGTTTGTTAATTTTCTGAAACAAAAAAGCTGAAATTTACATTTAGGACACCGTCTAATATTTGGTAAGTTCTAATTTCATATTTATTCTTGCCCTCGCCGATGTAAATGAAGAGTAATCATCAGATGTCAAGAATTAGGTGCTAGAGTTTGCTTTTTGTGTGCAGAATCTTGTTCGGAAATCGTCAGCATCACTGAATTTGACGATATTTATTCTATGGTGGCATGTTTGCAACCATGTGAGTTTTAATCCATTCGATATAGAAAATAAATATGCAGATCGATCGTTGCTGAATTATAAATTGCCGATAGTCTGTTTGTCAAAATACTACAGCATGTTTGGAATTACGATAGTGAACGCAAACTCACTATAATATTCTTGTTAGTCTAGTACAGTGAAATGCTTTGAATGAATTTTCAGAAGAGATGGACTACGTATTCATAATTTCTATCAATTTGAAAGAGAAGTATGGAACCTTCCTCTCTCGAATCGAAATTCTACTCTAGCGTCCACTCTTTCATGACGGAAATTTAGACTCGATTGAAATAACTTGCGACGGGGGGATCGTACCTCCGGCATGCTCTAAAAATACTTCGGTATCGTAGATTGCGGCAGTCAGAGGCTGCATGACCCTGCCACGATGAAATGCGATTATTCTTTCTGCAAAGCAATAAAAATGCTGTGCAAGCAGGAATTCCTTTCATTCTGCTACCCTGCGGATCACTAATGTGAACACTTTTCCTTGCGCCATCGTGCCGATAGATACTGCGTGTTTTTAATTGAAATTGAATACCAACGCGGCAGGAATGTTTCAATATGCAATCAAGTCCAGTAACTGACTAGTGATATCAGTATACAGTTCTACTGCGGTGGACGTATACTAAGCTATGCAGTGTGCGAGCAGAGTTAGCTAGAGGGCAGTTTGATTGGTTGTTGAAAACGAGCGTAGAGAAAAGGTAAAAAAACATTGCGCATGTACACGGGGTGGTAGATAGCGCGAGATAGGCGAGATTTCGCAATTGCGGCTGGGCAGGGGAAAACGCGATGGGAGAGGGAAAGCGGAAACCAGGGGTTTCCGCTTTCGGGGATGCGCACATACGGAGCGCCGTGCGGCGGAGTAGGACTCGTCACATCACAGCGATGAATAATTGAAACGAGGACTGGTGCAACGCAGGGAACCTTGCGCAAGTCAATCTGTGGCGCTATCTAAATTCCCATTTATTCTTTGGCTCGCACCATGCGCGTCGTGGGGCTGCTTAGCGGTGGTAAGGATAGCACCTATTCAATCCTCAAGTGCGCCGCGATAGGCCACGATGTGGTCGCACTCGCGCACGTCTGCCCGCCCGCGCCCGATGTGGAGGCCGACTCATGGATGTACCAGTCCGTCGGCACCACGGCCATCCCCCTGCTCGCCGAGGCGCTAGGCCTGCCCCTCTACACACGCACGACCAGCGCCGCCGCGAAGACCCGCTCCCTCGCCTACGTCCCCCACCCCGGCGATGAGGTGGAGGACCTCGTCGAACTGCTGCGCGATGTCAAGCGTGCCCACCCCGATGTGAACGCCGTGTGTGCCGGTGCACTGTGGTCCGATTATCAACGACTCCGTGTCGAGAACGCTGCATCTCGCGTCGGCATGCTATCCCTAGCGCCATTGTGGCGTCGCAACCAAAGCGAATTGCTGCAGGAAATGATATCGGTCGGTGTCGAAGCTGTGATCATCAAAGTGGCTGGCGTCGGTCTCGATGCCTCGCATCTCGGACGCACATTGGCGGAAATGCAAGGCACATTAGAAAAGCTCAACGACATGTACGGCAGCCATGTCTGCGGCGAGGGCGGCGAGTTCGAAACGCTCGTGCTGTCGATGCCGAATTTCAAGAAGCGACTAGTCCTCGACAACGTCGAAACAGTTGTGCACGAGCACTCTGACGTGGCACCCGTGGCCTATCTGAAAGTGGGGTCCTGCCACCTGGAAGAATTCAGCCCCAACCCGAATTTCGATCCGGCCAGCCTCGTTCCCCCGGTTCCGCACCAACTGCAGCCGGTGAGTGCATCCGAAAAAGAGATATTTTTCAGTGATATTCCTTCGACCAAAATCTCGACGCTACCTGCCGCCACCCAATCGGCACCGAAGATCATCTGCCTCTCGGCCGGCGATTACATTCAAGTCTGCTGCCTATCAACGCTAAATGGTGCCGAGGGCGTCTCCCAAGCCGCGTCGGGCATGCAACAGCGCCTAGAACTCGAAGGATTCAGTTTGGGCGATATTTTATACGTCTGGCTCAACCTCGCCTCGGTCGAAGGAGACTCATACGCTAACGCGAACAAGGCGTACAACTCCGTGTTCGGCATTCCGGAATGTGTGCCACCACCCTCGCGTGCCTGTATCGCCATGCCCAATGGCCAGTACGCCGTGTCAATTGAGTGCATTGCACGTCGCTCGCGTAGGACCGACGCCACCGACGCCCGCACCCTCCACGTACAGTCGCTCTCCGAATGGGCACCACCCTGCATCGGTCCGTACGCACAAGTGGTTGAGGACAATGGTGTAACCTTAGTCTCCGGCGCCATCCCCATGCACGCCCCGTTCGCCTCCATCATCGAGAACACAGGTGCCCGTGCACAAACCCGTGGTTGTTTCTTCAACTTGAAACGTACCCTCGAAGCCACCAGGACCACCTTCGATCGTCTCTCCTTCTTCGTTGCGTACTCGGTGTCCCCCGAATTCTTCACCGCCATACACGAAGAGTTCCGCAAGGTGGTGTCCGACGAACGCGCTATCCTCGCTGTGGTTCCTTGTATCGGTCTCCCGAAAAATGTGCTCGTCGAGATTCGCGCCGCCGGCTCGTACCTCGAGCCTTCGGCCTCGAATTTCACGTACTCGGGTGACTCCACCTTCTCGAAGTTCTTGTCCCAGTCAGGTTCGGATTCTACGAATGTGTATTCCGTGAGGCACGGTCATCTCGCCTTCGCGAAAATATTCATCTCATCTACCGGATCTTGTTCCGACGTGGCATCGACCTTTTTGGAGGAGCTTGGTCGACTTGAGAAGAACCTCGGACACTTGCTCGCTAGCCAATTGTATGTTGCGTCACACGAAGCGGAAGCGATGACCTTGGTGTTGCGTGCGGAACGCGGCGAGATCTTGAATTTCATTCAGTGCGCGGTTGTCCCCGGCAAGGCGCGTATATTGGGCGTACTAACATTGCGGTGTCCAGAAGTGGCTAGCGAAGTGATGTGAGCTAAGAGAGAGAGAGAGAGACAGCTGTGAGAGCTGGGTGGTAAAGAATTGGTACGATTGCGAAGATTGAGTTTTGGCAAGTGGTAGTTTTACATGTCGGGCTTCGTTCGCTCGCGAGGAGCGAACACAACCGAACCGAGTGTTCGATTGCCACAAACCTGCCACGTCCAGTGCGTCGACTGTGCAACGAGAACTAGTGTACAAGCGTACCACGAAAGTGTGGTAGCGCATCGAAACGGTGGAAGAAAAAACTTGGAGACGAGACGGATTCTCGGTTGAGATGCGAGAATAGATTGATTGCGAATCCTTTCGCGCCTAACTGCGTTATGGTGGTGGTACAAACCCCAAACGCTCCGTCGCACCTTGCGTAGAGTCGTGAGAGGGGTCAATGTGCGCTAGCGAGGTAGCGCGGGGACGAGCGAGCTTCATAACGGACGTGAGTCAGCGAACCGCGCGCGCGCGAGATCAGATGAGCAACAAGGTCGACTAGTTCGACTTATTCTCTTCGGATCGCGCACCGAACGCGTTGCCCAACAGGCCGGCGATGGTGCCAGCGAGGTCGACGCATTTGGCGTCGTACGGACGCTGCTCCACGTCGTAAAACACGACGACCGCCGCAACATGGCCGCGCACGAAGAAGGGGACACCGAAACAGACGGAGAGCGACGCTTCCTTAACTAGGGCCGCACGCTGAAACGCCTCTTCATCACCTAACGCCGGCAACCATTCAGGGCGCATCGTGCACATAATTCTACCAGGAGGATCTACTCTCGGCTTGCATACATACGCACGACTACGATCCCTAAAGCGTTCCAATTTCGACTGAAGGTCCGGATCGTCGAAATTGCCCGTACTCGGGATGACCGTGGTGCCGAGACGAAGTGGTGCTTCCGGCACGGGTGGCGACGGTAATAGCGACGAGCTGTCGCCATTCGTCGTGCCGCTGCCGGAGACGGAGCCATTACTTGAGCCGGCCGCCTTCGAGGTGCCACTAGTGTCACGATACTGCGAATGGAAATGGGAGTTAGTATGTGGCGAGCGCGAGTGTAGGTGCAGTGGCGCGCAACTTACCGTATGCAACGCTTCATGAGTTGTACTCATGTCCTGCGAAGTACTGTCGGCAGCAATGCGTCCGCCACTATTCGACGTCGGCACGACGGGCACCCAAGTTTCAGCAAACTGCCACTTTTCTTTCGTACAGATCAGCGACATGAACGGATTCAGGATGTCAGCGAGGTGCGTGGCGGGCTTCACGATCGACTCCACCCACATGTTGAGGTGTGCGCGCGAGCTCAGCGCCAACTCGGCCTCGAGGTGCAGCTTCTTCGCGTAAATCTCGCGAAATACACGTATGGTGTAGTCGAGGATTTGCGCTTTGTGCTTGACCCCAGTTTTCGGCGGCGGCGTGGGCAAGATGCGAAGCAGCTCCTGGAACTTGTTATTCACCTTGGCACGACAACGACGTGTGTGCGAGTTGTGCACGTCCTTCCCGGGCTCCAACTCGTCGCCCCCGACAGACGGTGAATGACCGCCGGATACACTTCCACCTGGCTCCGTAGCACTGGCGTCCATAAGGACCGGCAAATGCCCCGTACTTCGACTTGGACGTACACGTCGCTCGGGCTTGGTTATAGGTAAAGCAACGTTGATAGGCTTCGAAGTAGGAACGGTTTCGGTGGTACAGAATGATTCGGCTTGATTCATTAGTGGATACCCGAAATGTTGTTGTTGTTGTTGAGGGTAACTTAGCTTGGAGTCGGAGGCGGGCGAGGTGCGAGATTTCTTCGACATTGCAGTGCGGCGTGGGGTTACAGGTAGATGGGTGGAGGGAGACAGCGACATGTCGTCGTTGGTGCGTGCAACTGTTGACTCGCTCGGCACCATTTGCGAGGTGATGTTGTCGGTGGGCATGTGCACGGAGATTTCGGGCATTGACGGCGCGAGGGAGAGGTTGGGTATTTGGTGATCGTCAGTGGCGCTGCGGTCGTGGGCGCCGCCGAGCGGCGAGGGCGCGACGTTGGTGGGATGCGAGAACATGTTGGGTTGGGAGAGGAAGTCGAAGACGGACGCGCCATGTTGAGATACATCGGCGAGCACGTCGTAGTCGAAGGTGTCGGGCACGTCGTGAGGCGAGGTCATGGTGGCGAGGTGGTGTGGGTGTAGCGTAGCGCAAGAATAGTCGTGGGCGCTGTGGTGGGGGCGGGTGGGAACGAGGAGCGAGGGCGAGCTAACGAAAAAGCGACGATTGGGACGCGGTAGAGGAATGCGCGGGTAGGAGAGCAGTAGTAGTAGCAGACGGCGTGCAGGGCAGTTGGTGGGACGAAGCAGTACCCTCGACAAGAGGCATCCGATTGTGCGGATGTGGCTCGCATCAGAAATTGGGAAAAAAAAAGGTTGAGACATTCATTCAGGTGCGGGCCTCGTGAAAATTGCAAATTTTTCGAGGGGCTGGTGGCGTTTAGTTTTACACTTATCTCATCCGCTTTACACCGAGTTCTGTTGTGGTTAGTGCACCTTTTTTACAGTCACTTCTACCCCTACCCCACTTCCCCAACCCATCGCATCCGACTCGCCTCCACCTCTACTTTCCTGCCACACTACGTATTCCTCTATCCAACACACACTGTTAGTCACACTGCAATGTGTGGCTCATGACTGGGTGGATCTCTTCCTTGCGTCGCCGTCGTTACAGTCTTGTGTGTGTGATTGTCGCGCATTTCCGTGCGATAACTCGAACAAACGCATCTACAAGGCCTAGCAGAGTCGGGAGAGTGAAAACGAAGCTCAAATGCGGGGACAGGCACGGGGGGCTGAGATCAAGGGGAAAGGAATGGAGATTAAGTGCTGCGTATGTGCAGTACGGTCCAGCGGTACAGTGAGCTCCCAAAACCGTGCAGTGAGAAGTGGTCAGTCGCATACACGAGGCGTGCCAGGCGATGAGTCCTCTACAGCAAGGCGTTATTCGAATGCGGTGGCTGCGTCTTTGATTGATTCCTCGTGTGATCCACTTGGTCTTCATTGCCGCCGTGCACGCACCTCCCACGCGCCTTTGGCCTGCTTGTGTGATATCTACCCGATTTTTGTTGCTTGCCCAACCCGAATTTTTCCCATTTTATGGCCCGCCCTGCCGCCCCACACGCAAATTCTTCGTATGTCCACATCCGGCGACGATACAACCTCAGTTGTCGCTCCACCGCCAGCCAACCCCGTCCCGCGTTTGATGAGCAACCTTTTCGTTCCGTCTAACACCTCTTTGCGATTCTCTTTTTTTCGCCGTTCCTTTCACCGCCTTTCCTTCCCCCGCACCCTCCCTCATACACTCAAGATTCTTCTCCTTCCGTTCCATCCATCTAACTTACTCGAGTTTACATCTATTCTACTGTCTCTTCGTCCGTCTGTACTCGACTGAGTGGCTGATTCTTACCTGATTCTTGGCATTCGCCAATTGTACCCCCACACTAACATATCGCTTAATACGATTGTGTGCTGGCTAACACTTGGCCAGCCGTGCTCCCCATTTATTAGTGTACCGATATACTATCAAGCGCAGTACAGTCTGTACAGTACAACGTATATATATCCTTGTTATATTCGACACGATCTGCGTTGCATGTGTCTCACTACAACCATGTCTGCGCTGCTTTTCTGATAGCTTCGTTGGAACGCGACCCGATAATGTGGCGAATCGTTATCCGTTAGAGAGTGGAATCGATGACGGTTGTGCTCGTTTCGTTTCGTTCCGTCCCGATTCTGTACTACTGTAGCGCCGCCCAACCTGCGTGCACCTCAGGTCATCTCGATGTCCCCGAAATTATTTCGCCTGTATGACACTTGTAGCTTACGTGCCTGTTGGCCCTCGGTCTGATCTTTAGGCGCACTCTTCCCATTGGGTGCTCCCTCTGTAAGTTGCTTGACAGCCCATTTCTACCAATAGATTGCCTTATTTTCTACGGTTCGCTACTTTCTTGATCCATTTGCTTTTCTTGCGTCTGCTGTCACTCTGTTGTGGGGCCTCGGATTACGCGCCCACCTCGGATTGAGCCCATCTTCATTCTATTCATCGAATTATCATTGTCGAAGAAATCATGGAATATCCTTTTATTTATTTTCGACGAGAATACTTGTTGATCATTTCGCCTGCGTAAGTACACCAGAAATAAACTTCTCATTGCGTTGATCGGACCTACTGTTTCAATTCTGATTACAATAACTCCAAATGCCAAACTGCACTAGTTCGTTCTGGAACTGCTCACGCAATGCAACGATGTTTCGAAACTATCTCGTATGGTGCCCCGGAGAATGGATTCCACTGCCAAAAACCTTTTTTCCGTCATGAAAACTGTTGTTCGTTCTGTACAGTACCTGGGTCTTTACAATTCAATCTGCAGCTTTAAAAATACTGACATCTGCTCAATTATTTTCTTCATTACCTGAAATCAATCATCTTTTAATCATTCTGGTGATCAAATAAAACAATTCGATCCCAAAAGTTCATACAGTAAAACAGAACGTCTAAAGTTTTCTGTGCAAAATAAAAAAATCATAATTTACCTAGAGTTTTGTCATATTCCTACTCGCTAATTGTTTTATGACTTTGTCAAAATTTTCTCGTAGAGAAGCTTATAATTCATCTAAGTGCTTGATTATTGAGGGATGAGTTTTCGATCAGATGCGCAATTACGTAAAATCAGGGATTAGTAATGCATCAAAAAAAACCAGAATCAACAATATTTATTCTGATTTCTTCTCAAACAGACTAACTATTTACTACCAAACACCTCAAATGTAGAGTAATTGTATGATTTGCGAAAGGAAATTGAATCTGAATAGCTTGACTAGCCGACAAATTCCTATTCTCTACGAAGAATGCAAAGAGATTGTCTTTATGCAAATCGTAATATTTCTTCTACTTCTATTTCTACTCAACTTTGATCTATGTATTTCTTTACAAATTGTAGAGTAAGAATGTCTACACGTCTGATATCATCATTAATAATTGTCTTGAATTCAGTTTTACTGGTATGATATTTTAAAATCATATTGATTTATTAGTTCGGAATCTCGGACATGACATTTAATTTTTAATTCTTGGTTAATCTAGCTGTTCTTTCAGAAATTTATTGAAACTACCAATTTATGATTAATTCGTGTCACGTATTATAATTATATTTCTAATTGTTTTATAGCTTCATGATCATTTACTCGAAAGCTAAACGTTATTTATCAATTCGTCAATGAACCCACTTTTTCATTACAAAAATTACATTCAAGAACGAGCATAGTAACTCCATAGTGTAAGTTGAAACGAGTTTGAGCCCTCCTTTGAGATAGTAAAGTGATGAGTAACAATTCAATGACAAAAATAGAATATTGGAAAAACTAGATGATTACGAGCTAAAAAATCGAAATTTCATTTATATCTACCGAATTTAAATCTTCAATGTGAAAAGCTAACATATGTTGAAAAAGAGCTTGTAAAAATTGCTGTATATAGGTTTTTCGAATGATTCATTTATGTCAACATTAGTTTGATCAAAAACGGTGTAATTTTATATTTGAACGAATAGTGCCATTAAAGTTACTGTCTTGGTTCTGTATAAGTGTGATTTGCTGAGGTACAATAACTTTAATGAGCCTTGTAATTTTCCACCACTTTGATATGAAACAGAGTATTTACGACGAATCCTCTCGGTACAACTGTTCTGTTTGTTTAAGCACCTGCGTTTTACTGTTTGAATTGTGGTATGCTTGTGCAATCAAATTATTCCTAACTTGAAATCAACCAAATTCTCTTTTTCGGCTTGTTTCTTAATCACTAGGTATTCTTACCTGATTTTATCAACCCGAAAAGAATTCTAATTTGGTTTCTTCTTCATTTCCTAAACTTGTGAGTAGTAGGTGTCGTTGCCTTTGTTTCATCATAACTAAAACCAAATAGTCATTGATTTTTATCAAAAATCTCGACTAGAAAAATTTTTCTATCAAGCAAATAATAAGTTGGACAAAAGCCTTACAAAATGTAGATTGTAAACTTTTTTATCAAGAAATTTGTGACTGACTTTTATGTTTCTCTGGATAGTTCTTCAAGTGAATGAATTTATCTTCTTCGCGAAGAATGTGAAATTCGAAATGCAATGAAATGTTGAATGAATACTGAATCAGAATGGGCGTGTAAAATTTAAAAGTTTTCCTCCGTTAGAACAGTTCGTATTGAAAATGAACAATCAAGACTAATTCGAAATCATCGTAACTATAATGCGTTGGAATCATGATTTTCAAGTTTATGATCCATGTAAGTCGGAAAATGATACTATAAACCAAAGTTGTGTAAAACCTATTTAATATTTATTTAAAAAGCAGGCAAATAAGAAAGTAAGTCACATGGACTGATACTCTCACAACAGTAGTTACATTTCTCAATGCTAAGTAAAGATAAGTTGTTCCTGAATGCGGGCTGGGAAAGGCAAATTCCGGATTCTTAGATTAATATCTTCAATATTCTACAGACTAGATTTCATGTTAAAGAAAATGTGCACTTTCGAAGTTACGCAATATTCTCTCTCGACTGGGTTTAACAAATATTGCCACTATATGTGGATTGGTCTTTATAGTATACTCAGTATAATTTATTCAGTCTATCTAGAAAAAATAATCCCACTGAAAATCTTCGACTTTTCCATCTACACTACGGGAATTGAATTTCTTGTGGTTTAGTGACATATCGGTTCTACGAATTTTAGTAAGCTAGAGTCATGCATGAGTCTGCTAAAAGAATTACATTTCATTCATATAACTGCAGTCATGGTACTGATTGTGGAATACTTTTGCTGACTCATCAAAACTACGAAGACAAAAAGCCTAGCAGATTTCAGTAGTTCAGCTTCAATTGCAATTGAATCGTGGTTTAGTACCCAATTTGAAATGGGCAAATGTTCAAAATAATACGGACTATTTCATAGTTCGAGCTTTCATCCAATAAAATCGTTGATCTGTTTGGACCAATTATCGTTCTCTATTTTATTTCAAGCTACTCTTTTCAGTTTTGGTTGGTGCCATTTGCTTACAGCCAGGGTGGATCGCATTACTGACGTTAAATTGTGATTCAATAAATGATGTCTATCGAAAATTCGGTTAGACGTTCCAAAGCGTTTCAGAGTGGAAGATAAGACAATCCGGAACACTATTTGAAATGTAACGTTGTTAAAGCCCTGCTACGATTATACCAGTACCTTCACCTGTCCACGGCCTTCATTAGCACCGGTGCCGTCAGAAATCGCCAAGCAACATGGAGTCGCCTCAGAAGATGCCTCGTTTCAATCGGCCTGGCTGGTCGCGATTCGCAGGCAATCTGGTCACAACGCCTCTTCTTGTCCCCGCCGCTATTGTCACGGCGACCACCTTTTTGTGCTACATGATTACGCCGCGCAACCCGAAGGAGACCACGGAAATTTCTCCGACTAAGTAAACATCCGTCTTGTTATCAACTTACTACTGTACTGCTCTTTTCTCCTTTCTGTCATGTGCGTTTTATTCTGCCACTTCGCGTAACCTATGAACCTCAATATGCGATTTGAAATCTGGGATTGAAGTGGCCAGCGTGTAGGGACGATTTCTCGGTGTATCGGAGGTCATCCGGCTGAGCTACAGCAAGAAGCTAATCGCGTGCGCAAAGAAAAACGAAACTATGAACGCAGTAGTTGAAGTAGAGCGACAAGTTTACAGGTGAACTAAAGCAGGCAGTACACGAAACAACCCAGAGCGGCGTATCATCTGTATAGGAAGGTTACACCACGTGAAAAGGGCGTAGAAAGCCGTAGGTAATTCATAGGTGATACCGAGCCGGAGAGCGAGACAGTAACACGACCTACTACATTCGCACTGAAACCCGCATGTCACAAACGAAGAAAATCAAAAGCTAGCAAGCGCAAGTCGAGTTCGGTGTGGCCGGCACACTGGGACCTGGTCTCGGAGCCAAGTTGACGTCAATTAAGTCCTGCTCTCTGGGAACCGGGGAACTTTCCATACCAGGCAACGCGGCGGCAATCTTACGGAACAGGGCCTTAATATTGAAGCCCGCTTTTGCGGAAGTTTCAATGAACATGATGTCATGTTCTTTCGCCTTCGCTTCACCCTCCTCAATACTAACCTGTCTCGTATCGGCTTTGTCGGTCTTGTTGCCGACCAACACGATGATAACGTCGGTACCCCGTTCGTTTCGCACGTCGTCGATCCACTTATTGACCGACAGGAATGACGTACGATTCGTTACGTCGTACACCACCACGGCAACGCTCGAGTCACGGATATAACTCGGAATCAACGACCGAAATCGTTCTTGCCCCGCGGTGTCCCACAACTGGAGCCGCACCGTGCGGTCCTCGAGATACATAGTTTTGGAGAGAAAATCAATGCCAATCGTGGCTTGATAGTTGTTGTCGAACTTGTCGTACATAAATCGGGTGATGATCGACGTCTTGCCGCATCCTTGGTCCCCGAGCACCACCAGCTTGTACTTCGCTAGTGGGGGAACGCTCCCTCCAGAACCACCCGCACTCGCCATCTCGTTGATGCGTGAGTAGACGACGACGATGTGCGTACAGCGCGCGCGTCAATGTGGCACCCTCGTCACTGTACGGCTCGCCACAGTAAGTGCTGCCACCCAGTTTAGCTAAATCGATTGAATAATTTAGTACCACACCCTATTTTTCCATAATTTTCTCAATATTTAGTACCGTATCAATTTGGTACATCTATCTTCTCGGTTGAGCCCTACTTGGCCGTCGTCTTGCCCTAACCTCCCTACCCCTATCAATGAAGCACGGAGTGAAATTGCGCAAGTTATCGCGCTCAAGTGCGCATCGTCGCGCGTTGTTCCGCAATCAAGTCACATCTCTGATCGAACATGAGCGAATTGAAACAACAGTAGCGAAAGCGAAGGAGCTACGTCGCATTCTTGACCAGATGGTAACATATGGTAAACAAGGTACTCTATTCGCTCGTCGCAGGGTGAATGCCTTCGTGCAAACTAAAGCTGCTGCGAAGAAAGTGTTTGTTGATTTGGCTCCGCGATTTGCCGACCGACCTGGCGGTTACACGCGCGTTCTGAAAACACGTTATCGTCGTGGTGATTGCGCCCCTATGGCCGTAATTGAACTGTCCGATACGGACAAGACAATTCTCACTCGTGAACAACTGGACTACCGCGAGGCGCGTAAATCGAAGAATCGAAAAGGACCGTTTATCGTACCACAAGCTCGGGGGCTCGCCGTAGCCCTCGATGACACACGGCAATAAACTAGTTTACTCCATGTCTTCGTCTTTAAATGCGTCGTCTTTCGATAGATGTCTGACATCGATTACAAGACCCTTTCCTATTCTTCTAATCTCCTCAAGCATTGCAACTCTATCTGGAACGACTTTCCCTGTGTCTGGGTCCGGCGTAGAGAACCGCATTGCACGAACTGAGAACGGTCTCTCCTTGACCGCGTTCTTGCGCCACGCGACGTAAATGCTCTCGCCACCAAACGAATCATGCATGAACCATGCCATATCCCCGAGTTTCTCTTCTAGACGGTCGCGTAGTCGTTCAGCTGGGTCAAAGTCTACCAATGAGCCTTCCAGTGTCCCCACTGTCACAGGTGCTCTCATCGGACCTTTTTTAAGTCGAGCTTTTGGACAAAGTGCTGGATCAAGCACGAGTTCAACTTGGAATTCACCTTTGATGGGTGTTCTAAATAATGTTTTCAGCGAGTCGGCCGAATGCCGACCCTGTACAACTCCTTCGATGTACGTTGACGCGGCAACAGCGGTGGCAATCATGCGCTTCACAACAGGCAGGTCAGGTGCACAATCAAACCAAGCGAATTTATCTGGACATTCGCCTGGTACGATAGCCATTGATGGGCGCTTGCTCTTCTTGATTTTTTCAAACTCTGCAAACGCTTCCAATGTTGCTCCTTCATCGCGTGAGTCTTCGAGTGCTGCACGGTCGACCTCTTCATCATCATCGCTTTCGCGCATGCTCGAAACGACGAGCGGTGCCGTCTCCCAAGGAAACTCGGCAAGTAATTGGAGAAATCGAGCAAAACCACAAAGCACCGAGCCCGCTGCTCTCGCGTTCGGACCTTCCAATGCCTTGGCGACAATCAATTCTACCAGTTCATGTCTTCTCGGTCCCAATTGGGAGAACAATAAATGACGTCCAAGCCATCGTTTCGCGACACGAGTGACCATTCCCAAAACCGGCATACGAGCACGCCTTAGAGTATTATGTACTGCCGGCCGTCCTTCAGTCTGCCAAACAAGTTCAGCTCTGTCAGCCGACCCCTCCTTGAAGCAATCCTTCTCAGTTGGAACACGAAGTCTTAACCGGAAGACGAATCCGCCGAGGTATATTTCAAGACTGGAAATAGTAGCTTGAGCAGAAATGCCACTACTCGCAAGTGCTTCGCGCAAAGCAACATAAAATCCAGCCTTACTCGCGGCAAGTGCAACGGGATCTACCGGCCACGAACGGGAAGACTCGAACTCCAAAACACAGTCAATGGGTTCAACGAATCTACCCCGAGGCTGAGGGCGTCCCAAAAGTACATCCGCTCCACGTAAACGAGGCGAGACACCAACAACATCAGTGATACGCAGCGGTAGCCCTTCGAGCGCACGCATAGTCTTACTAAGTTCGTTCAGCGCCTGATGAGCGCGCATTGCCTCTGCTAATGCTTGATTCGAAAGCTGGGCAGTTTCCTCGATTTGCGCTGCGAAGACCGTCATCTTAAGCCCATCCAAATGTCGCTCAGCGACGTACTGTACAATAGCATCCAAGGTTCTCGCACCGCCTTCCCACACCAGCGCAGGCTTGATTTTTCCATCGCTGAAACGCCGAAGTTGCACCTTCTCTCCCCAGAACTCACGAAAATGCTCCTCGCTTGTGCTGTTCGGGCAGAGGTCGACTTTTCGTTTCGCTGCTGCAGGACTTGACCATTCAACTCCATATAAATCCGCAGAAAGCATTTCAACACTGGCAGCTCGATCAGTGCCCACAAGCGCTTCATTCAAGATTTCACCAACTTTTCCATCATGCCCTGCGTTCACTCTTACGAATGAGTCGAACAAAGTGGCCGTCGGCACAGGTCTCCGTTCACCCCCGCGAGCAGTTACAAAAAGAGCGGGCAGGGCACCAAGCCAAGGGTCAATTATTGCGGTTGGAGCATCTAATACTGCGATAGCAGCGGAGGCTTCCTGTTGTGCGCGGCTTGAAAGCGCATCGTCACAGACAGCACAAACTGGTACACCGGCTAGATGCAAATCTGTTAAAATGCCAGAACGAATGCGAGCGAAAGCAACTCGAAGTAAATGATTCGCACCAGCCGCATTCGGCGCTGCCTTCTCCATCAACGCATTCGCGATAATGGCAGCCGGCAAGAACGAGCCATCGAAAATGCGCCTTCTCTGACCCCACGCCAGAAGCATTCGAACAGCAGGTATAAAATTCGGTGTCGAGCTCTTTGCTTCGTGCATGATACGCAAGTGTTTGAGCAGCGACGCATCCATCGCTATGGAGGCGTTGTATGCCGGTGTGGCATCCGCTGGGTTTTCAACAATCGCACTTTCACCTTTGTCACGCACGTTGCGCCTATCTCTCGCCAACATGCGACCCGGGAAAACGTCGTTCGGAAGTAGCAAATGAACGCGCACAGTGACCGAATCCTTTCGCACGCAAAGCAACGGCTTGTACGGTATTCCGGCGTGATGGGTGGCACCCAATTCAACGTCCCACTCTTTCTCCTTCAGATGCTTCGCAATTTGAGCCAGTAGGAGCGCTCGCTTTTGATGGTACCGATAATTCGCCACATCGCGGTCGCCGTAATATTTCTCAGGTACATGTACAACAACATCCGCATGCTCGCGCCACAGGCCGAGCAGAAAAGAACCTACGACCGAGACGCGTAATGGCTCCGTGCCCAACTCTATTGTTTGCTCGAGCTGTGTTTTCGTGGGCCTGGAACGCTCGTCAATGCTCGCGACGAACCCCTTCTTCAGCGCTGACAATTTGGAAGGCAAGGATTGAATGTCGTTGCGAACGTCGTGCAGCGTCTGTTCCAGAGTTTTTTGCTTCTCCGCATCTGGTGCCGACTTGATAATGCGTCGCAATGCAGGTTCCACAGCTGGTGCGCTCAGTGCATCGCCCCCGACCTGCGCATTTTTTACCTCGCGTAACGCAGCCAGTGCCTCTGCGGCATCCTGTCCCTTCCTCCGTAGAGCACTGTTGAGTCGCTTTTCATTAGCTCCCCGTTTAGTCGCCGGCATCTTTGTTGCGATGGGGTCGTGGCCGACGGCGATAGGGATCAAATGCGGGCTCTAAAATTCAGGAAATTAAGCAAAACTTTACAGTACCTGGGCATAGGTTACCCACACCGACCCTCGGCATCGTCGTGGGCACGACACCAATGGCGAGCACATTGGGGCTGTATCGGGCGGTCCCGAACACAATTGGATGGGGCACGTGGCTGCGGCAGATGGTGCCGGGCATGACGTCGGCGTGGGACGGCCTGCTGTGGGCGGTGCCGAAGAAAAGGACCACACACGCGAAGAAGCGCATGCGGATGGCGAACAAGTACCTACGGCCGCAGCAAAGCGTGCGGCGTTGTCCTGAGTGTGGCGCGTGGAAGCGGGCGCACATGTACTGCACGCCGAAATGCCCGGGGCGTGCGGAGGAATAGTAAAATCTCGTTTACTCACGTCTCGTCGATGCATAGTACTCGCCCGCGCGATAGCCCGCCTCGTACCATGACGCTAGTAACGCATTCAGTTGCTCGCTTCCGGGCGGCGGCGGCGGCGGGACCTGTAGTGTGGAATTGCTTGTAGCTGCCTTCTTTCGCGGGGCGCTGGGCGTGGAAGGCCGCTCTCGCTTCCGCTTCGATGTCTGCGGACGCGCGCGCCTTGTTGGGGGTGCGTCCTCGGGTACTTCAGGCTCGTCTTCGTCCGCCACCCGATGTGTCGCCACCGCGTTGTTGAACGCCGCTATCAGTTCGCTGTCGTCCCACGCGTCCGCATTCGCCGTGTTCAGTGGGATGGGTACGAAATTGTCAGTCATGCTCGTGGTGGCTGGCGGGTGACCAACGTGGGGTGGTTTGTTGGGTTGAACGCGTTCGACCTCCTAGGATTTGGGTGCATGGAGAGGAAAGATTTATTTCGGAATCCCCAAAAAATGTAGAATGTTACAGCTGTACATCGGTATTCTTCGTAGGTAACAACACGTCAACTCAGTAGTGCGACTCGGACTGATATTGTTGCTTTCCAACCGTAAGATGAAAGTCGAACGGCCTCGCTTTCAACCACAAATCGAACGAGGCACTCTTTTCTACTGTACAACTAATCAAGCAACAGTGTACATGTACTGTACTGTACTGTAGATCTCGGTATGTTTCTTCTGTTCAACCGAAGTCCGTGCTGTACCGTTGACATTTTGTGCTGTGGATTTACTATGAAAGAAAAATTTCTAAGAACCATCCCACCATTCGTGGGCAAGGTATGCATGCGCGTAGTGTGCCAGAATGAAGGGAAAGCGATGTGTTGTATGTCACGAGGAACGAAGTTGGAGACCTCAGGACCTCGTGACCGTACCAAACAAAGGACCCAACCGCAATTCACCCACTCCTACCGCCCCATGGAAGCGAGAAGTGAGTAGATTGAAACAAGTTAGGTGCACGTGGGAAGGTGAGGACAATGCGCGAGTGGGTTTAAGTGTAGGTAGCGTAGTGCTCATCCACTGCAACAAGGTCATGAGGTTGTCGCACGATGGTTGGTCTACAATTCGCACTGTAATGGGAGCATGGGTTGGAATTGTTGTGAGGGATTCAGAATTAAAGGAAAAATACGTAATTCGTTAATGAACCTGGTAGTTGAGGTGCGAAATGGAATTATTGCTTAGATGAGTTAGCACGATAGTACAGTACAATCTATTAATTTAGTGAAAACGCGACCCTTGTAAACCCCTTGAGAGGGATTAATTCGCAAATTCCGTCAACAGTAAGCAGTGACATCCCGTCTTCAACTTTTTGTGTATTTGCGACACCCACGAATGCCGGTTTAAGCGTCGTCCTGCTCGGCTACCGTCGTCACCCCGGTGTGCTACCCACGCGAGGCATCGCACCACCTCGCTGCTCCCACCCCACTCCCTCGCTCTACGCACTACCCACTGTTCCTATGCCTAACGTTTCGCACTTGCGATACCCGCCCATGGGGCCACCACTACGCATACAGAAGCCCATCCATCGTCGTCGCCGCTCACCGGAGCAGGACCTCGAGGTGTTCCATCCGCGCTTCGAATCGAAGGTCGACGACGATGGCACGCACGTGGTGAGCGTACTTGTGCAGGGCAAGCGGTGGCGCCGCCGTGCTTATACACATCAGGCTGCACGTGCCGCCGCCGCCAAGCTTGCGCTGGACGATTTGCTCGGGCTGAACCACCCTCGTGATTCTCCTTCCTGGCAGAACGCCCATCGTTCGCAGCATATGCACGACCACGACGACGAGGTCAACGACCCCAATGCAAATCCGAATCAACCCGATGATGATTTGTATTCCGTACCCGACCGTCCGGCTCCCGTACCCCAGGTTGATGAGCGACGTCGGTCGAAGAGGATTGTTGTGTCGAATGATGAAGATGTGGTGGCAGGCGATGAGAATATTGATCGCCCCAACCCGTCTTCATCGTCAAAGGGTTCGTCATCGACGAGAAGACGACGTCGGTCTCGTTTCTCGGATGCGACAGCTGAGGAAGTACGCTCGAGTCAACTACCATCCACCCTTCGTCGTTCCCTATCGACCCGCCCTACTTCAGCACAACCTCGGGGTGATGAAGGGGACACAAGTAGGGCGGACACCAATGCAGATCACCCCCCATCTGCATCTAATACCGTGGACGAAAGCAATCGTCCGTCCCATGAACAGAAACATAATCTTGGCGATAAGCCCAAATTACCTCGTACCCACTCGCCGGAGATCCCCAGTTACCGAATTCCGCGCATCAACACAGATGCACACCAAATCAGCGGTGTCGGTATTCCTCGCCTTAACTCCTTTGAATCTAGCCGCCGCGAGAACACTGTGCGTCAACCTTTGCCACCCAGGAATAGTGGGTCGGACCGTTCAGTGCGGCTCGCCTCCCATCCCTTGCGCACAGCTCCACGCCGTCATCGAAATAATCGTCGCTCGAACTCTCCTCTCTCTGCAACTCGGTCAGATCTTTCTCGCCCGTCACGCCGCAGGCCATCGCCTCCCAGAAATTCCCAATACTATCCGCCATATACAACAAACAGAAGCTCCCACTCGTCACTCCGATACAATCGTCAATCGGAACGTGTCGGTAGAACACGTCCCCCGCGCTATGAAAGCCGAGTGGACTACGACGATCCTAGAAACAATCAACTGGCTGATAGAAATGCCGATGAACTCTACGATTCTGCCTTGCGAGCTCGCCGAAATAGCCAACGAAACAGCAGCTCGTCGTCTAGAGATGGTCGTCGACCACCGCGATTCAGTAACACGTCACAGGGGCACGACGCTCATTCAGTGGAGAATAAGAACGGCCGCACCTCGTCTTCATCGGGGTCCAATTTGAAACGTCGACGCGGTGGAAACGGGAGCAGACGCAACAACAAACGTTCGAAAGGAAACGATAATTCGTCATCCAGACGCAGCAGTGGACCGCCGGAGAAAACGACAGCTGTCCCAGCTCTGAACGAAAATGGGACATCGCGCAAAAGCGGGGGCTCACTTGATAATCGTGAGTTGCCCGATGAACTCAAGCCGAAGGTGGAGGAGTTGAAGGCGGCTTCGAAGTCTATGGACTATGTCTCCCTCATCAACATCGCGAAATCGCGCCATGTGGAAGAGTTCATGGACTTGAAAGACGAGCCGTGCGAAAGCACGTATGCGCCCAGTGGCCGCTTGCATCGTCACAAGTACTCGATATACACACGGAATGATGAGGGGAACAAAGGCAAGTTGTTGGAAGTGATTGGCGAGGCGCCGAAGATCAAAGAGGCCAAGCAGAACGCTGCAGGGAAGTTGTTGATGGAGATGCTGAATGTTAACCCGAATCTGCAATACAAGCATGGCAAGGTGAAGAAGGTCAAGAGGCCTGGCCAATCGGGTCAGGCTGGAGAATCCGCTGCAATGCCATCGAAATCTCCCAAGAGTATTGTGGAAGAGCTGAAGTCCGCAAATGTACTGTTTGGTGAGATTATATACAAGAGTCAGCCTACGAAGTCGGAGCGAACGGATGAAGATAGGGACCAGAAGGTCATGTGGCAGTCAACTGTGACGGTAATCTTGGCGGAAGACGACAATGTTCAAATCAGCAAGACGGGTTTTGGGTCGAAAAAGAAGGAAGCCGAACAAGAGGCAGCGCAGCTTATCATCAATGAGCTCCTCGACCGTGGCCATGAGAAAGCGGCGGAAATCATCGGGAGAGTGCCCAAGAAGAAAGAAGAAGTCCCCAGGGGGCCGGACTGCAAGGCGCTTGGCTCTCCTTCTGAAACCGAGGTTGAGGATGAAGGAAATGGGACGGGCGAAGAGGATGCGAACGCCGCCAAGGAGGATGATATCTTGTTTGATTTACCGGGCGAGGTTTTCGCGCTGCCGGAGGATTATGTGGTGAAGGTTGGGTGGAGTCCGGATGAGTGTGCGGAATGGGTCGAGGAGAACGTCTTTGTAGATGATGCGTCGGTTGGGGTCTACCTTGAGAGCGCAGAGCTTCTTAACTCTATTGCGCCCAAGGACCAAACTTTCGAGATAACAGAGTGTTCGGCTATTGTTATCGCGACAGAAAAGTGTGCACTGCTCGTGATTGAAGATGAGTGCACGGATCAATGGCCGCCTCCATGTATCAAAGACTTGCTCGAAAACAGGAAGGTGAACAAGGTAGGATACATGTGGCGCGAGGCGCAATTGGAAGGTGTTCAAATAGCTCCCATCCTGGACATTCAGGATTATTCATACATGCTTTATCCGCCACCTGACCTTTCATTGACGAAGTTGTCCCTGGAACAATTGGTCTTGAAGTGGGGCAAGAAGCAGTTCACCCCCTTTAACCTGAAACAGATTGCGGGTGTTGTGGAAGAGTATGGGCAACTTGAGGAGTTGGCTGGAGAACGCGTGCGTCCGGCAGTGCATGTTGCCTGCGCGAGTCTGGCTGTCGTGCAGGCCATCGATCGAAAGGCAGATGCGAAAATTCGTGGTCAGATGGGGGTCACCGCGATTCCTGGTTTTCGTGACCTAATGTACCAACTTTTCGAGGCATCGAATTCGGATTTGGAGGCTGATGACAATGACGACGCGAATGTGGAGGTGGAGGTAGAGGTAGAGGCTGAAGCGATGGCGCAAGAGGATGGTGACGAGGGGGACGGCGAGGAGGAGGGGGAGGAAGGCCAAGTGGAAATGGAAAAGCAGGCGGATGATGACGAGGGAGTAGAGGTGGAAATAGAAACAGAGGGATAATACTGCAGGTGATATGGGTTGGTTTTTTCTGGGCTCGTTGCAGGTGTGAGTTCTCGCACAGTACACAAGTGCAGTGTTGCAATCAGAAGGAATACTTTATTTTGATTTGTTCGATATTATTTTTACCTTGAGTGATAAAACATCTCTTCTTGCTCACTCATGGGTACTTCTACAGCTGCACGATAGCATGTCGCTCCAGTCTTCCAGTTCGTCGATTGAGAAGCACAAATTTCGAAACAAAGCCTTCATTTTTTCACCTCTTGTCTGATAATTGCGGTCTAAAAAATTTGAGGTAATTCATCTACAGGACGGAGTTCGTATGCGATACTAATCCACAACTTTGTAAGACCACGAAACAATCATGACTCTTATAACTCGCTTTCACGTGAAATGGCTCCTATTTAGATTGCAACACTCATCACCAACTCGATCACGTTCCTGCACGCGCTATACTACTCGCAGGTGCTACTATTAAGGTGAAGACACATACACCAGTGAACAAGCCGATGAATTCGAAAACATCGGTTATGTACTGAGACCATCCGACAGTCGCGACGGACGATATTTCTTCAGTGGCCGCGGTGCGGTAAGCCATGAGGATGTTGATACCTTTTTCGAACTTTCCATCTATTGCCCTGGTGCTTCCGCTGCCGATATCATGAATGTCTATGCGATACTGGACGTTTCCAAGTTGTTTGAAACGATTGACCGAGAAAAACGCCTGAGCCCCGCCCACCGCGTGATACACCTTCTTGTCGGCGGGAACGAACTTGGAACCGCGAGTAATTTGGTCCGGGTCTTCTATGAACACGTTCATGTTGTTCGTCGAGTAGATGTCCTGGTCCACTTGCGAGCTGAAGTCGGGGCCTATGAAATCGGGCGTGTCGGTGGGGAAGTCACCCAGTTCGTAGTACGGGCCTCTCCCCGTCTCGACCCAGCTGCGATTCGAAATTTCGAAACGGTACCTGATATCGGGATTCCCTTCAGTCGGGTAGAAGTACCCGGAGTAGAAGTAAACGTTGCACGCGAAAGACGTGGCTTTGTAGTAATCCCCTTGGTCGTAGCGATCCGTGTGGTTGAAGCCATAGCTAATCAACGCTAGCGGATCGTACCGTGGATTGCCCGGTGGGAAATCGGCAAAGTCGAGTATGCCGCGTTCTTGAAGCTTCGACGCGTGTTCCTTCAGTGCCTCCCCGATGAGTTCGCGGTTGACGACATTGCGGAAGGAATGCAGATCTCTGCAAACCACGAACAATTTCGATTGGAACAACGCCAAGTGGTATGGCGGTGACGCGATTCCCGAATTCTCAAGATTTCTATTCGGTGCGATGATGCTGTTCTCGCCTCCGATTCGTATGCACCAGTAGCACGAATCCGGCATGAATTCTCCCACTTGTCCCTTCGTAGTCAACTTTTTAACATTGAAGAAGTCTCCGATAGTTAGAAAGGACGATTGTGCCGTTGCTACCGAGGTCTCCCGTTTCATACCTCGGCAGGATTCTCGGTTCGGACCGCTCAGAACTTCTTCTATGTACGTGGCATTTGGGAATGCGGTCTCTGGGTAGTTGAATTCCGTCATTTCATCCGAGCCTGTGTCTCTCAAACTGAGTCGTGAAACTCCCATCAGCGGACGGCCAGGATATTGAGGCGTCGGAAAGTGTGCGAAGAAATGCAATCCCGGCATCGGTCCACAAACTGTCACTGCCGGATATGGCACGGTAATGTTCTTACGCTCGATGTGTATCGCAAAGTTGGTGCGCGCGACGTAGAAGTCGGCTGTGAGAAAAGAGAGCGCAATAACCATCCCCACGACGGCAATCGACCACGCCACGTAGGTCGCCCACCTGTACGTTGCCTTGTCCTTCTCTGAGGTGATCGCGGGATCCAATGATTCGTTCAAGTTCCCGTTCGCTTGCAAGATGTGCAAAAACGACTTGACACTGTTCGGATTGGTGGTCATTCGTTCGGTTTCTGGGTCGTTTCTGTTCCATTCGGAGTCGAATTGGTCGTCGCCCTCCGTGGCTAGTGAAATCATCTCTTCGCACCTGTTCCGCGTGTCCGCCTCCACTTCGTCGGCCCACTGTTTGAAGTCGAACTCAATACTCGGGTCATCCGTTGACTCGCGCATCATCTCCATAAACTGCGCCTTGGACTCGTCGAAGAGCGAGAAGAATTCCAAGTCATCTTGGTCCCTCGACAAGATATTCTCGCGCCGCCTCTCCATGCTCCGCATCAGTCGAACTGCTCGCTCAAAGCCTTCAATGTGCTCCATACGTCTGTTGAATTCATCCTCGGCGTCGAGGATGCTCTGCCTCACCGACGCGTGTGTGACAGTGGTCATAGTCTCCCTTCAAACGGCAGGACGATAATCAAAATCTGTATATTTATGCTCAATACCGATGGGACTTAGCAGCCGTGATGACGTGTTAGTGCATCTGAGGAATAACTTATTTTGAGTAACATGGAAAACAAAACACGAATACCTGGTATAAACACAGTATCAGGCAATGATTAATCGTCGTCTCCAACCTACTACTTCTTGGAGTTGAGTGAAAGGTTAAACAGCTCAGTATTCAGGATCGCATTCCCTATTTACGGAAGAAAAA
>JAAUYH010209387.1_pt1 | contig 26235 bp, 23 predicted proteins | sample 7278061 | NCBI WGS metagenome assembly JAAUYH01 (sample SAMN14350203, study PRJNA611818) | marine sediment metagenome | isolation source: surface marine sediment (0.6m) | place: French Polynesia: Moorea | collected 2018-08
CCAAGAGGCACTTGCGATGCGTAAACGGCTGTTGGGCGATAAGCATCCTGATGTGGCCACTAGCCTCAACAATTTGGCGGCGCTCTACTACATCCTAGGCGACTACAACAAGGCCGAACCTCTCTATCAAGAGGCACTGGCGCTTTATAAACAGAGGTTGGGCGCAGAGCATCCCGATGTGGCCGGTAGCCTCAACAATTTGGCGGCGCTCTACTACAATCAAGGCTGCTACAGCAAGGCCTTAACCCTCCATAAAGAAGCACTGGAGATGCGTAAACGGCTGTTGGGCGAGCATCCCTCCGTGGCCACTAGCCTCAACAATCTGGCGTGGCTCTACAACAATCAAGGCTGCTACAGCGAGGCCGAATCTCTCCATCAAGAGGCACTGGCGATGTTTAAACGGCTGTTGGGCGACAAACATCCCAAAGTTGGTAGGTGTTTGGATGGTCTCGGAATGCATTATTGTGCTCAGGACGACCTAGAAAAGGCAAAGCTATATTACACAAAGGCTTTAGAGATTCTTGATCAATCCTTGGGAGCAGAAGATCCTTGGACTGTTAGATGTAAAAAAAATCTTGATAATCTACACAATAAACAAGGATTGTGACGCTCCAACACGGGATCAGATAAATACATAAGGGAGTGAAGGATAACTCAAACCGAGCTGCTCACCTATAGGGTTGTTTATAATCCAAGCGGGCCTTGAGAGTTGCATTGAGCGCAACTATTCAACGGCGGAATTAGGCTTACAGCCCTATTTTTTTCCAAAGATATTTTCCTGAAGGCGATCCTTCAACAAAATTAGTCCAAATTAGTCCACCCCCCTAATCCTAACTATTTCAGCATATAAGTTTGAATTATCAATGAGTCGCTGGATTACGAGTCCTGTTCAGGCTCGATTCCGTACCCCGTATTCGTTTACTTGGGTCTTACGACTAGTCGGAGCTGGCAGCGATCACTGCTGTTTGTGGCTGCTGAACTGGGCGGCTTCCCAAGAGACGGACTACCCCTGCTTTGATGGATCGATAAGCTCAGTCAGGCTAAAAGGGCATTTAGAAATAACTTGATGTTTCAGCCATCTGTACCCGCCTAACGCATCCAGCAAGGCCTAAAAGTCTACCCCTTGTGCGGAATTAGGACTGCAATCGCTTGCGCAGACTATCATAAAGTTTAAACAATGTTTGGGATAAATGGGACTACGAGTATCCAAACTCGGATTGGCGATCGCGCATTGGCGGAGGAGACCCCATGGTGATTTCAACTCAGAAACACATGACCCTTGAGGAGTATCTAACCTATGACGACGGGACTGATACTCGCTATGAGCTTAGAAATGGAGTTTTAGTTGCAATGGGAGCTGAGAGCGATGCCAATGTGAGTATTGCCATGTTCCTGATCTCGATATTCCTTAAAGTCGCTCCTTACTCCCTGCTGAGACGGGGGACTGAAATCGCTGTCCCTGGAACCAAGGCTGAAACTCGCTACCCTGATTTGGTCGTCTTAACAGAAGCGTGCAAGGCGGCTCTGTCAGGTAAGACGCGATCGCTCATCACGTTCGACATGCCGACTCCTGCACTGGTGGTTGAGATTGTGTCCAATAGTGAACGGGACAAACAATCTAGAGAGCGAGACTACAGCGATAAACGCTTAGAGTACGCTACACGGGGTGTTCCAGAATATTGGATCATTGACCTGATTAAAGCTGTAGTTTGGGTTCTGACTTTGGAGGGTGAGGCTTACCGAGAGAACTGTTTTACAGGCAATCAACTACTTAATTCTCCAACCTTCCCCGCAGTCAAGCTAACGGTTGAGGAAATCTTTAAGGCAGGGGAATGATCACCGGTGTTATTTACTGGCGTGGCAAGATTTGATTATTCGACAAATGCATTCAGGCCAAGCTGAACAACCAGGATTACCCCATGTCAAGAGACGTATAGGATGTCACCTATCACCCCAGTGACCTTTGATGTCACCCAAGCCAATAGCAATCAGCAAATTTTCCCTCGCCAGCCCCTCCTCGCCAGCCAACAAACCACCTGGCAAGACATTTACCTAGGCCATCATCGCCAACCGCCCCACGAAACCCCGAATTACACCCCGCTCCAATACACTGTGAGCATTCATCTCGGCTATGCAAACGATGAAGAGCAATGGTGGGGAGACGGGCATTTTCAACGAACTCACCTGGTGCATGGCGACGTCAGCCTCTATCCCGCCAACTGTCCTCAAAAACAACGCTGGCAAGAAGAAATTGAGTTTATCGATGTGTGCCTGGAGCCTCGGTTGTTGAATCAGGTCGCCGAACAGCTCGGCTGCTCAGATCGAGTAGAAATTTTACCCCACCAGACCGTCCACGATCCGTTGATTCAACAGCTGGGATTGACCCTGAAAGCTGAACTAGAAGCCGCCCATGCTGTTGACGAAACAACGCCTCTGACTTCCGGAAGTCGTCTGTATGCCGACTCGATCGCCCACACCCTCGCAATTCATTTGCTCAGACACTACAGCGTTCAAAAGCCAGTAATCCCCACTTATAATGGCGGCCTGTCCAGACACAAGCTGAAAACAGCGATCGCCTACATCCACGACCATCTGGATCAAGCGTTGAGTTTGGCCGAAATAGCAGCAGTCGTGCAAATCAGCCCCCATTACTTTGCCAGCTTATTCAAACAGTCAACTGGATTGACTCCGCACCAATACGTTACGACGCAACGAATTGAGCGGGCCAAGCAGTTACTCACCCAGCCAGAATGGGCGATCGCAGATATCGCTCAGCAAGTCGGATTTCAGAATCAAAGTTATTTCACCACCGTCTTTCGTAAGCACACCGGGGTGACACCGAAAGGGTATCGGGGGAGCAGGGACCGGGGGTAGAAGATGGGGAGGCGGGGAAGGATGGGGAAGATGAGGAGGAAGCAGGTAAAGGAAAGAATAAGGTGGAAGGAAGAGATAAATCTAAAATCTAAACTCCAAAATCTAAACTCCTTTGGGAGATTTTAAAAGTTTTCGGGGGAATTGGAAAGACAGGGGAGCAGGCGCAGGCCTATGCTTAATTTGCCGCTTCACAGAGTAGGAGGCCATTGTGTCTGGGTTTATCGGGTCTATGCTGTTGGCCATTTTGGGCATTGTTTTATACAACCTGGCTCAAAAGCTCCAGCCGACGTCAGTGAATCCGTTTCTGATTTTAGCGATCGCGTACGCGATCGCCGCCCTCATCAGTCTTTCTCTTTGCTTCTTGGCGCCTTGGGAGAGGAGTTCTGTCCGAGTTTCATTGCTCCCAGCGGCTTGCCTAGCTATAGCGGTGGTGTTGACCGAATTGGGTTTCTTACTAGTTTTCCGCTCGGGATGGGACATCAGCATTGCCGGAGTTGTTTCAACCGCCGTCGCCGCCTTAATCCTGATCCCGGTGGGAATCATCTTTCTAAAGGAGGGCATTTCTAAGACGAATGTGATGGGGGTTATTGTTTGTCTGATGGGACTATTGCTGACCGTCAAGTAAGCTGCCAAGTGTCTGAGTTGCGCATTAGATATTGGGATTTAGGTAGACGGTAGACAGTAGGCGATAGGCAGGGAGACTATCCCGTCTACTGTCTGCTACCGCCACAAACTGCAAACTAGAGGCACATCAGCTTAGTCACGATAGTGGCGATAAACAGGAAAGTGCTCGTTGAGACAGCGCTGCCACGAATGCCTCATCCAGCGGTAGATGTTGGACCAGCAATCGATAGTAAATCGGGCCGTACAAAATATCCATCGCCAGGTCCGGATCTAGAGTCGCCTCAAACTCCCCGGATTCGACGCCCCTTACAATTACCTCTCGGGCGGCGTCGCGGCGGCGGTTCAAGAAGCGATCGCGGAAGCTTTCCAACGCCTCTGGAGCAAACTGCCCCTCGGCAATAATTTGCGCCACAATCCGCCCCACATCGCCGCGAAACACCTGCCCCACTCGCTGCATTTGTTGTGTCAGGGCTTCGGCGGCGGTTTGGGTTTCAGGGAAGGGCAGCACCGTTTCGACCTGGGACAGAAAGGCATCCACGATCACTGCTGCTTTACAAGGCCACCAGCGGTAAATGGTGGTTTTACCCACCCCCGCTTCGCGCGCGATCGCCTCAATAGAAACCTTACGCACACTGCTCTGTTGCAACAATCTCCAAGCCGCCGCCAAAATCGCCTGCTCGGACTCAACCGAACGGGGACGTCCCATTGGAGAAGGCGCTGGAACCATTTCCTCTCCAGCTGATTTTTGGGATGACTGACCTATCGTTCGCTTGCGTTTTACAGTCGCCTTCTGCCGTGGCACACCTCTCTCCTAAAGGATTTCGAGCTTTCTTTTATTATATATACGCTACGCAGCGTAAAGAAAATCATTCACAAAGGTTGACTTTTTCGAATGGGATCGATTAAAAATTAAATATACGCTACGTAACGTTTCAATAGTAAGCTTTTCAATAATTGACTAACGAAAAGGAGAAGGCTTCCATGTCAAGATCTTTTTTGCGTCTAGAGATAACTGGATTAGTTAGTTTAATTTTGGCGCTTGTCAGTTTGGCGATGATTCCCGCCATAGGTAGTGCTGAGATGGCGCCGCCTGCCTCTGCCGTTTCAGCGAACCAGAACCAGATTTCAGATGACGCACAAATTCGTCAGCTCACAGCGCAATGGTTTGCAGCCTGGAGTCCGGGAGGAGGATCTATGGATTGGGACTCAATGGGACGGTTATTTGTTCAAGAGCCCAATCAGCTTTTGGTGTTTGATGATGCTGGTGACACGGTGGCGGTATTGAACAGTTGGGAAGACTATCGCACCACTTGGGAGCCTTTTATGGGACAGTTGGCGGAATGGCGGATTGAACCTGAGGGAGAGATTCGAGTTATGGTTGAGGGTGATTTAGCCACAACCGTGTTCACCTTAACGGGCGGCGGCGTTGACCAGGAAAACAACACCATCAAATTTCGGCAACACGGAACTCACATTTGGCGACGAATAGAGGATCGCTGGGCGATCGTCCATGAGCATTTAACGACAGACAGCTGATTACACTAAAGCATGTTCTGGAATAAAGCAAGTCATTGAGTCGCTACCTCAAGAACCATAGGAGATAAAATAGATGAATACACGCCATGATGCTCAAGTTGCTCTTGTGACGGGTGCCAACAAAGGTCTGGGGTTTGAAATCAGCCGTCAGTTGGCTCAACAAGGCATTACCGTTGTGATGGGAGCCCGTAGCGAGGAAAGGGGCTCCTCAGCCGCTGAACAACTTCGTCAGGAAGACTTAGATACTTACCCGGTCAAACTGGATGTTACGAACTCAGCTGATATTGAAGCATTGCCAAGATTCTTCCAAGAGAAATTTGGCCGACTGGATATTTTGGTCAATAATGCTGGCGTTTTGCTAGATTGGGGCGTCAAACCTAGTGATCTGGATATAGACATACTGCGGCAAACCTTTGAGACTAATGTCTTCGGCGCTTTTGCCGTCACAAAAGCAGTCCTCCCTTTGATCAGGGAAAGTGAGGCAGGCCGCATTGTCAATGTCTCAAGTCACCTGGGTTCGCTAACCGATACACTTGACGCCAACTCTTCCTACTACGATTTCTTGGGCATGGCCTATCAAGCTTCCAAATCGGCCCTAAACGCTTTAACGGTCCAGTTTTCCAAAGAGTTGACGGATACACCTATCAAAGTCAATGCCGCAACTCCTGGATGGGTGAAAACTGATTTAGGATCCGCTGAAGCAGATCTCACGCCGGAAGAAGGGGCTGATACACTTGTCTGGCTTGCAACTCTGACAGCGGATGGCCCTACAGGTGGATTTTTTATAGAGCGCAAAACCCATCCATGGTAAGTACCTATGCATTGAAAATTGCACAGAGGATAAGTGTCATTCCGAGTTAAGCGAGGAATCTCAAGCTCCTCCAAAGTCCGAGATATCTCGATTCCGCTTCGCTCCACTCGACATGACACCTGGTTCTACTGAGTGCTGATAGTGTAATTAATCTTGCGCGACCACTTCATTACAAAATACCTCCCCAAACAAGGAAATTAGGATTATGGAGAGCTTTTTGCAAGGCCAAACCGTATCGAAAACGTTCAATTTGGGCGGTGACCTAACCATTAACCGCCTGGGCTATGGAGCCATGCGCCTGACAGGACAACCCGGAAACTTTGGCCCCTATGCCGACTGGGAAGGCGGCAAAACTCTGTTGCGTCGCGCCGTCGAACTGGGCGTTAATTTCATCGACACCGCCGAAGCCTATGGTCCTGGCGACAACGAAGAAATTATCGCCGCCGCGTTGCATCCCTATTCTGCTGATTTAGTGATCGCCACCAAGGGGGGGATTCGCAAACCTGCGCCCGATGATATCCAAGCGGACGGCAGTCCCGAAAGCCTGCGATGTGGTGTAGAGGGTAGTTTGCGGCGGCTGCAGCGCGATCGCATCGATCTCTATCAACTCCATCGTCCTGACCCCAAAGTTCCCTTTGCTGAATCGATCCAAGCTCTGGCGGCGCTTCAACAAGAAGGCAAGATTCGACATATTGGCGTCTCTAACGTCACGCTAGAACAACTTAAAGCGGCTCAAGCGATCGCTCCCATTGCCTCAGTCCAAAACCGCTTTAGCCTGGCGGATCGCAGCCATGAAGCCATCCTGGACTACTGCGCCGCCCAACAGATTGCCTTTATCCCCTACGGCTCTCTCGGCGCCCATCCACTTAAGCGCGGCGCGCCTCTGGCGCAAGCAGACGGTGTGCTTGCGCACATTGCTCAATCTCACGGCGTCAATCCAACCCAAATCGCCCTAGCTTGGTTACTCCACCGTGCGCCCAATATCATCCTAATTCCAGGAACCACCACGATCGCCCACCTAGAAGACAATATGAAAGCGGCCTCGTTGCAGCTTGAAGAGGCAGAGTTAGCCCAGCTCAATGATTTGTAGGCTTGACATCCATTGTTAACGTGATGGCGTTATCTGGTTATGCCTGTCGATTTATTTGAACATCTTAAATCTTTGATGAGGCTATTCCAACCGTCCAGTGAGATTGGCAATTTCAGCAATCAGTTCTGAGATTTCTACTGGCTCCATTAAGTAGATGCGAAATCCTTGAGAAAGCGCGCGATCTCGCTCTTGGTTGTTGGCGATTAAAGCAATAGCTGGAATTGTTTTTTGGGGATCTTCAGCTGATGCTTCAAGCCGTTGCTTAAGCGAATTGAAATCATCATCCAGGCTAAAATCAATCAACACAATATCTGGTTGGAGCTGGTTCAGGTTTTCGAGCGCCATCACCAGTGAAGTTGCGTTAACATCCGCCCTCCGTAATTCTCCTAACTCAGCTTCTAGGCGTTGACTAACGATGTCATTTGCAACCACTAAAATTCGCAATCCTTGCACATGTTTCAAGCCGAACTGGAATCCAGGCGCGTGTGCTTTTCCCCACTCACACATCAGGTCTGTAATCGGTCGTAGGGTTTCTCCATAAGCTGTCAACGAGTATTCCACCCGTCGAGGCGACACTTGAAATACCTGACGGCTGACCAGTCTATCGGCTTCGAGTTGACGCAATTGGGTCGTTAGCACTTTTTGGCTGATTCCCGGCATCAACTGCATCAGTTCACCAAACCGCCTCGCGCCTCGCCGAAGCCACCAGAGAATGACACACTTCCATTTGCCCCCAATGACATCCAGCGTGACTTCGACAGGACACCCATACTGTTTCTCAACCATACTCACAATAATCCGTCAGTATCCATTTGGTAACTATTGAAGATGTGTGATATCACTAAGGCCCAAGCGATCTGAACGCTTCAACTTAGAAGAGGTTAGATCTAATCGTACAGAAGCCTCGCGCCCAAGTGCTTATTATTGTTCTATTTACTAACATCAATGATTCCCTACTTTATTAGCTAATTTTGTCATTGAACGCAGTTGTCAAAGATTCGAGATTTGTTGATACGCTATACATTGGAAACGTATCAGAAACACGCTTGCTTTATTTCTTCCCTTTCTGATGACACCTGCAAAGGTTGCGGTAAGGGATTTTAGAGTTCTTGTATCCAATTCAACTTTTTTTAGCCGCGTAGCAATAGTATGGTGCATTGACGTTATATCAACTATGCAACTCCATATTCGTTGAACTGAAGCCATCAATATGAAAAGCCACCCTAAGGAAAGTCATGGTTCAGAAACTAGCCCTCCGGAGCACTGGAGGCAGCGACAATCCTCGGAGCATAACAGGCAGGGACTTGTGTTTTGGCTGCTATTGGCTGGCCTTCTCGCTGGAGGGGGTTTGACCTGGGGACTGCTGCGTCGACAAAACGGGACTGAAGCAGTGGCGGCTATTCAACCGATTGCGGTCGAAGTGGAACAGTTACAAACTAGTCAGGTGAAGATCCGCTCTGAGTTTGTCGGCGCGCTAGAGGCGCAAGATCGAGTTATGTTGCGGCCAGAGGTGGAGGGACGGATTGCGCAGATTCTTGTGGAAAATGGCGCTCTCGTCTCGGCCGGGACTCCAATTTTACAGTTGAATCCAGAACGCTCCCAAGCAGTCGTAAGCAGTGCGATAGCCGACGTTGAGGTCGCCAGAGCATCGCGTAATACAGCCCAGGCGGAACTTTTGGCGGCAGAGGCCGATCGGGACAGCGCTATTGCTGAGAAAGACCTGCAAGATACGGAATATGAACGCACCCAAACCTTGGTGTTGCAAGGGGCGTTGTCACAACAATCGCTGGATCAGGTGACGCGCAATCGAGATGCGGCGATCGCTGCGCTGACAGCCGCTGAACGGCGAATTCAAGCTGCGCAGGCTAGTCTAGAAGAAACCGCCGCATCCTTACGTCGGGCGGAATCGAACGCCACCGTCGCTACCGACGACTTATCTGACTACCAAGTAACGGCCCCCATTGAAGGGGTTGTCGGCGATCTATTGGTTAAAGTAGGAGATTATGTCAGCACAGGGGAACTCCTCACTACCCTGACGCGCAATCAGACTCTGGAATTGCGTCTGTCAATTCCAGTAGAGCGTGCAGGCGATCTGCGCCAGGGGCTGCTGCCAGTGGAGCTACGCACCGAAGCAGGAGCGGAACCCCTGGTGGTTGGACGCATCAGCTTTGTCGCCGAGCGAGTTGAAGATGGAGCCCAATCCATCCTGGCTAAGGCGACATTTCCCAATCCGGGGGGGATACTGCGTGATGAACAGTTCGTCCGCGCCACCGTGATCTGGTCTGAGGAACCCGGCGTATTGGCGCCCACCACCGCCATTTCTCGAATTGGCGGGCAAAACTTTGTGTTTGTGATGAAGCCCGCCGAGGACGACGATGGGACCTATGTCGCGGAACAGCGACCGATTCAGTTGGGGGGCATTGAAGGTAACAGCTATCACGTCATCAGTGGGTTAGATACAGGCGAAATTATCGTCACTGCAGGCATTTTGAGATTGTCGGATGGAACGCCTATCACGCCGGAATTTGCTGATTCAACTAGTCAATAGGTTTTTGGAAAATGTCATTTGATATTTGTCATTTGTCATTTGTAGTTTGGGGTGGAGCCGATGGATTTTAAGTATGCGTTGAGTTTAGGGGCGAGTTCTTCAGTTGAGAATTCAGACAATTTATAAACTCGTAAACTCTGGAAATTTCTACTTGTCATGTTTTCTTAGTTAATTTCCACAAGGGATTTGCAGTTAAGTAATGTCCTATGGCTAAAGAGTCGGATAGTTGTTGAACAACCCTGTCGCGGATTGGTAGGGGCGCTAGCGAAGCCATGACCCTTGGGCTATAGCATTCGGCAGATAATTTTCCAAGAACCATGAAGATTTTTCATCGAATGCTTCGCCCCTACGTCGGGACATCATTTATCCACAAATCCCCAATGACCAATGACCAACCCGACCCTTTCAGCTTAAATGAATGATATTTGAGGCCAAGTCAATGGAGCAGTCAAATCCACAACAAGAATTTGTCTCGTCGGAATCCGCTCTAGACGGTAGCCAAGCCTCCAGTCAACAGTTATCTGCTATCCAGCAGATGTTGAGTCAGATGGCGAGCGAGATGGCGACGCTGCGGCAAGAAGTGAGTCGGCTCACCAAATTGCCCCAGCAGGTCAGTCAGCTTGAACGGCGTCTGATGGTTGTGGGAGATCTGTATCGGTATGATGCTCTGCATGAGCAGCTCGCTTCTCAACAGTGGTTCGCGGCTGACAAAGAAACGGTGAAACTGATTGCTGCGATCGCCAGCGTGGTTGATTTGGAAGATCTTAGCCCCCGCGATATTCGCAGCTTTCCTTGTGGAGAGCTGCAGGTGATCGATCGGCTGTGGGCCACCTACAGTGAGGGACGCTTTGGTTTCAGCGCCCAGCTCCAGGTGTATCAGGCCCTCGGCGGCGACCTGGAATCGACGATTGGGGAAGATCAAAGGCTGCTGGAGCGTTGGGGGGCTGAGTTGGGTTGGCGTAGCGGTGTGAGTGAGCGGAATCCAGGGGGCGATCGCTGGCGCAAGTGCGATGAATTAGATTTTTCCCTGAGTGCGCCCAAAGGTTGCCATCCGTCGCGTTGGTGGAATTCTCCTTATGGGTCTCGCATGACCAACTATTTTCTCAACCGCTTGATCACCTGTGAACTATAGCGCTGCGATTAGGGACTTGCAGATAAATGACGTACCGCCGTAGGGGCTAAGCATTTGGAGCAAAATTGACAGAAGCGTCTGAAGAATTACAGCCAAATGCTATAGCCCAAGGGGCATGGCTTCGCTAGCGCCCCTACCAATCCACGACAGGACTACTCAAAAACTATCCGACTTTCTAGCCATGGGACATTAACTGCAAATCCCTTAGACACGATTGTGATTAGACCCGATACAGACGAGGTTCCATACAAGTAGCTTAGCCCACAGCTTCAATCTAACGGCTCCAGCCTGTTCAAAGCCCTTCCCCCTCTCTCCCCCTCTCCCTTCCCCTCTTTCCTATGTTTGTCGAAAACTTCATCCGTCGCCCCGTACTCACCATCGTCTGTTCCATCATCATTTTTATGGTGGGCGCCATCAGTATCCCCACCTTGCCGGTGGAGCAGTACCCCGATATTAGTCCAGTGCAGGTGGTGGTGAGCGCCAACTACATCGGCGCTAGCGCCCAGGTGGTGGAAGAAACCGTTACAACAGTGCTGGAGCGAGAAATCAACGGCGTCAACGGTATGCGCTACATCAACTCCACCAGTAGTGACGACGGCGGCGGCGCCATCACGGTCACGTTTAAGCAGGGTTATAACCTGGATATCGCAGCGGTAGATGTCCTCAACCGGGTTTCCATTGTTACTCCCCAACTACCGCAGGAGGTGCAGCGCACTGGCGTCACTGTCCGCAAACAGTCCAGCAGTGTCGTGGTGGGAATGGCGATTTACAGTGAAGAGGAAGGCCTATACGACGACAACTTTATTAGCAACTATGCCGATCTCTATGTGCTGGACGCCCTACGACGGATTGAGGGGGTGGCTCAGATTCAACCCTTTGGGGAGCGACGCTATGCCATGCGACTGTGGCTCGATCCGGCTAGAATGGCGGCGCGAAACATTACCACTGAAGATTTGGTGGCGGTGATTGAGGAGCAAAATCTCCAGGTGGGGGCTGGCAGCATTGGACAACCGCCTGCGACGGATGGGCAGAGTTACCAGTTGACCCTGCGGGCTAAAGGTCGGCTGGAGGATGTCTCTGAGTTTGATGATCTGGTGCTAAAAACTGAGGATGACGGCGCACTGGTGTATTTGCGGGATGTAGGACGGGCGGAACTGGGGGCCGAGAGCTATGGCACCTTTGCTCGCTATCAGCGGCAGGGGGCGATTGGCTACCGGATTGTGCAGACGCCCGGAACTAACGCGCTGGAAGCGGCCAATGCCGTAAAGGCGACGATGGCGGAACTTGCCAAAGACTTTCCCCCTGGGCTTACTTATTCCGTTCCCTACGACCCCTCACTATTTGTGGTGGAGTCCAGCAAAGAAGTCATCAGCACCTTACTCCAGGCGATCAGTCTGGTAGTGTTAGTGCTGTTTCTGTTCTTGCAAAATTGGCGAGCCACCATTGTTCCAGCTGTGGTGATTCCAGTGGCGTTGATCGGCACATTCGCCTTTATTAAGGTGTTCAATTTTTCCATCAACAGCCTCACCCTATTTGGCTTGATTTTGGCGACTGGGATGGTGGTGGATGACGCCATTGTGGTGGTGGAGGACATTGTCGGGAAAATTCAAGAGAAGGGCATGCGCCCTCACTTGGCCGCTATCGAGGCGATGCGTGAGTTGACTGGGGCTGTGATCGCCACCTCTTTGGTATTGCTGGCGGTGTTCATCCCTGTGGCGTTTTTTCCAGGTACGACTGGCCAACTTTACAAGCAATTTGCCCTCACTATCGCTTTTTCCATCACCATTTCCACCTTTAACGCCCTCAGTTTGACGCCAGCCCTTTCCGCCCTGCTGATTCGTTCAGGACAGCAACCGAGGGGGTGGTTAGGTCGCTTTTTCGCTTGGATCAATCGAGGCATTGACGGCATGCGGCGGGGATATCAATCTTCTATCAGCCGATTGACTCGATTGAAAACCACAGTGCTGATTTTGTTTGCGGCGGCGTTAGGGGTGGCGGTATGGCTCTATACGACGGTGCCGACAGCCTTTCTGCCAGATGAAGACCAGGGCTACCTGATTAGCCTGGTGCAAGGGCCGGAAGGCTCGTCGGTTAACTACACCAGCGATGTGATCGATCAAGTGGATCAGATCTACCTCGATATTCCGGAAGTAGAAGGAACTTTCTCGTTGGGGGGCTTTGGCTTTAGCGGCAACACCCCGAACAATGGCGTCATTTTTTCGCCGCTGATTCCTTGGGGCGATCGCCCCCGGGCCGACCAATCGGCTCAAGCCGTTTTGAATCAGGTCTGGCCTCAGTTTGGGCAAATCAAAGAAGCGAACGTGATTGCCTTCAATCCTCCTACGATTCAAGGGTTAGGCAGCATCAGCGGCTTTGTCTTTCAGTTACAAGATCGGGGCAGTAACGATCTGCAAACCTTTCTGCAAGCGAAAGATGAGTTGATTGGCGCCGCCAACGCCGCTCCTGAATTGCAGAATGTGTTCACTACCTACACCGCCAATGCACCCCAGCTCGAAATTGATATCGATCGCAGCCTCGCTAAAGCCATGCGGGTAGATGTAGATGAAATTCTGAATACCTTGCAGAGCTTCTTGGGATCTCGTTATGTCAATGATTTTAACGCCTTTGGACGGACCTATCGAGTGTATATTCAAGCCGATCAAGCGTTTCGCTCTAACCCCGCCGACATTGGCAAGTTATATGTGCGATCGGAAACAGGGGAGATGATTTCCCTGGATACTCTGGTGACTGTATCCCCGACCACCGGTCCCCAAACCCTCAACCACTACAACCTGTTTCGCTCCATCGAAATCAATGGCTCCCCAGCCCCAGGCTATAGTTCTGGACAAGCGATCGCAGCCATGGAGCGGATCGCCAGCGAAACCCTGCCCAACAATATGAGCTTTGAATGGTCAGGGATTTCCCTAGAAGAACTGGAGTCCGGCGGCCAGGCGCCAATCATTTTTGGCTTGGGAATTATCTTTGTATTTCTGGTGCTCTCGGCCCAGTATGAGAACTTTATCGATCCAGTAATTATTCTGCTGGCCGTACCACTCGGGATGCTGGGGGCGCTTTTGGCAGTCTCGTTGCGGGGACTGCCCAATGATGTCTATTGCCAGGTGGGGCTGGTCATGCTGATTGGGTTGGCGAGTAAAAATGCAATTTTGATTGTGGAGTTTGCGAACCAACTGCGCGATGAAGGGCTGTCGATTGTGCGGGCGGCAGTAGAAGCCTCACAACAGCGACTGCGTCCCATTATCATGACAGCGATCTCAACCTTACTGGGTATTTTCCCACTGGTGATCGCTACGGGCGCTGGGTCTGCGAGCCGTCAGTCATTGGGCACCGCCGTCTTTGGCGGCATGGTTGTCTCCACGGTGTTGAGCTTGTTTGTGGTGCCGGTGCTCTACATCGTGATTGTTAGCTTCTTCTGTCAGTTCAAAGATGGCTGCCGCGGGTTGTCGCCCATAGAAAAATCCTCATCCGTTCGCGAACCTGCCAAAGTGGGTTCTAGTGTCAAGTAAAGGATTTGCTGTTAAATAAAATTCTATCCACCGCCTTCTACCCACCGTCTACTGAGAGTTCGACACCGATTTTGAAAAGTTGTTCGATTCCTCCTAAATTCCTCTTGAAAAAAGCTACCGTGTACACACAAATCAGCAAGTCTCGCCACATCCTGAAAGCCCTCAACCTAAATCCTTCTCCCAAATTGGGAGAAGGACTTTGAGTTTAGTTCCCCTGTCTCCAAATCAAGAGAAGGACTTTGGGTTTAGCTTCCCTTCTCCCAAATTGGGAGAAGGGGTTGGGGGATGAGGGCTTTCAGCCAATTCGAGACATTAAAAATCACTTGCGCATACACGATAGCTTGAAAAAGAGTGCCCTATTGGTTCGCTATTCCTTAATCGAGTCATCTACACTATCTACGTCAATCCTTCTTCCGGCAGCGAGGAATTTATCCATGCGTTTTCAATATGTCTACACCCGATTGAATGTCGAAAATTTTCAAGCCTGTAAAGCTTTTTACCGGGATGTGTTGGGCCTAAATATCAAGTTTGAAGACGATATGGACGAATATGTAGAATTCGACACCGGCGCCATTTGCATCACCCTGTTTAACCGCAAAAAACTGGATGAGTTTATCACTAAAGATAAATCCCTAACTTACGACGCTCATAGCGCCCGGGTGGTCCTCTCATTCCAGGTTGGCAATGTCGAGGAGGCGATCGCCTATTTGCAAACTCATGGGGTAGAAATCCTCAACCCTTCAACCAATTATCCCGATCGCGGCTTTATTTCCACCTGTTTTCGGGATCCAGACGGCAATTTGATTGAGCTAGAGCAAGTTACAGATATCCTGATAACATAGAATTTTATTACTTTCCAAACTTCCCGGTTAAAGTGATACGCTGGAATGAGGCGCAATTGAATAATGGGTCATTTGTCACAGTTGTGGCCATTCTTGAGGATTAGATATCCTTTCCTGACAAAGGTTTCATCTATTCAGACATATTCTGATTTGTTACAAATGACCCAATAAGAGTCTTATTCAATGTTAATTTTTACATTCTAATTATTATTCATCTTGCCGGTGTTTGGGGTAAAGACCTTAAAACTATCGTCTTCATATCTTATTGACGACTCAACCTATTGATTGGATAGACATAGTCAATTTCATCCCTGAGGATTCATGATGGCGAGAGCATTTCAAAAGACAGTGCTGGTAACGGGCGGCAATCGCGGCATTGGCTTTGCGATCGCCCAAGGCTTATTGGCAAGAGGCTACGAAGTCATTATCTCCGCCCGCTCTCTGGATAGCGCCCGACAAGCCGCTGAAAAACTACAAGGCGACGTCATTCCTCTGGCATTAGATGTCAGTGACGATCAATCTATCGAGCAGGCGGTTAATATCGTCAGTCAACGTTGCGATCGCTTGGATGTGTTGGTTAATAATGCAGGGATTTACCCAGACGATAACGTCAACATTCTCACCATCTCACGTGAGGTGCTTGATGCCGCCATGCAGACCAATACATTCGGTGTGATTCGCATGGTGCAGGCCTTCTCGCCCCTGTTGGAAAAATCCCAGGACGCCCGAGTCATCAATCTGTCCAGCGGCATGGGGGCGCTAGACGGCTTAACCGCCACCGCCCCTAGTTATTGCCTCTCAAAACTGGCCCTAAACGGCGCCACCCTCATGCTGGCCCATTCCCTAGAGGCCAAAGGCATTGTGGTGAACGCCGTCTGTCCAGGCTGGGTCAGAACTGACATGGGCGGCGCCGCCGCTCCACGATCCCCCGAACAAGGGGCCGACACCGCCATCTGGCTAGCCGCCGAAGCGCCGCGTAGCGAAACGGGTAAGTTTTGGCGCGATCGCAAAGTTATTAGTTATTAGTCATTCTCTACCCTCACCCCCAACCCCTCTCCCAAGCTTGGAAGAGGGGGAAAATCAAATTCTCTTGACAAAAGACATTTGTGAAAAACTCTTCTCAGCTAATTTTAATCAAAGTCATAACGACTATGAGCTAGAATTTGATTCTGAGTTTGAGGTATTCCTATGGAACAGCTTGCTCAAGCCTTACCGGGTGATGGGATTCCCAATGGCGTGGCGTCAAGCGCCTTGGCGAGTCTGGGGACAGGGATTGGCGCCCTGCCTGTGCTGTTCACCTCGCAACTGAGCGATCGCTGGAGAGGTTTACTCTTCAGTGTGGGCGGTGGGGTGATGCTATCGGCGGCTGCCTTTTCGCTGTTGTTGCCGGCGGTGGAGTTGTCGCGTCAGTCGACTGATTTGTTTTTTGGCTTAGGGGAGGTGGCGATCGCGCTGGTTCTGGGGGCTGGGTTATTCTATGGCCTGGACAAGGTGCTGCCGGAGGCTGAATTGGACCGTCAGGCCGGAGGGCGACAAATTTGGCTGTTTGTATTGGCCATTGCTTTACACCACTTTCCAGAGGGGTTGGCGGTGGGTCTCGGCGCAGAATCGACTCAGAATCTGAGTATTGCTATTGGAGTGGCGCTGCAAAACTTGCCGGAAGGGCTGATGGTGGCCTTGGCGCTGCGACAGCTCGGCTATGGGGCGGCGATATCTATAGGTATGGCGACGGTGTCGGGTTGGTTGGAGCCGGTGGGGGGGGCGGTTGGTGTGACTCTGGCCGGTTGGGGGAGTGCGATCGCGCCTATGGGAATGGCGTTGGCGGCAGGGGCCATGTTTTTTGTCGTGCTACATGAACTGTTGCCAACTTTGAATCTAAATCGGTTGAATAGCAGCGGCGCCATGGGCCTTGCCGTAGGAGTCCTACTGATGGGAATCGTAGGTTTGGCCTCTACCTTTGCCGTTGGCTGTCTCTGCTGAAGAGCTTGCGCTCAGAGTTTCGCAGCTTGACGCATAACAGCAATTGTAATTGGTAAATACTCAATCAGTCCGGCAAAGTTATCTAAACGAGAAAGACCTCTTAACTTATTCGCCCGCAATAACTCACAACGAACTTCGTAGTCTGCAATCTCTGGAACGATAACACGACTCTCCGATTTGATATGAGACTGGAGAGCATAGCGGTTGAGATCCCTGGGTTTTTCAAAAACCCAGGGATCTGGGCGGCGTCATTAACCCAACCTACGCGACAATCTTTCGTAAGCCAATCAACCTAAGACCGCTGTAGCGACTGGGGCGGATTCAGGAAGCGATTCGAAAACTTAAACACCTCCCCCAGATCAGCATCCTCATCCCGATCGCTGTCCAGAAACGTTGTCAATAGTGGATTATCCTCCTTTTCATTCGACGGATTAGACCCTAAGTTGAGCAACATCAAGACCGACAAAATCAGCATCGGCAGCATCGCCTGGACAGTGCCAGCGTCGAAGCCTGTTTTTTGCACAATCCCTTCAACCATCTGTTCCTGAAGTTCCGTTGCAAACATCGAATGAATCACCATCGCCGCCTTTGAAGAACTGGCGGCGTCGCTAATCAAAATCCTCAACTGCTCTTCGCCAAATGAGGTGCGTTGTTCTTGCAATGCGGGGCGGAGCAGTTTGCTCAGGGCAGACATCACCCCCTGCATCTTCGACGCCTCAATCCCACGACTCGCCCCCAGCTCCTGCATCATGTCAATCACCGTTTGCAGTTGGGAAACACTAGCGAGTTGATCGGGATGATTAATCGCACTTAATACCTCAAAAAACAATCCCATTCATTGATCTCCTGAATCATCTTGCGGCCAAACCGATAGCGGCCCTGTATCGTGTTGAACTTGCGATCGCGCCTGTCCAACGGCGTCATCCCTCCAAAGGGGCGCGAATGTGTAAAGAACGGACAACGCTAACCCATTGGTCCTCCTTCGTGACGTATCCCAAATCCGCCAGGTAGTCGCGATTAGGCCGTGGAATAGTCACATGCATATCTTGGGTCTGGTCATCGCAGGGGTACGCTTGGGTGAAATGGGGCGCTTGATGATCCACATCAATGTCGGTGACATCGTGAATCTGCAACGTCCAGGGTTGTCCCAAGGATTCTCGTCGGAAAGCTTTAACCGCCTGGGGAACTTCCCAATAGGCATAGGCCAATTGGAACGTGCAGAGCGTCAGAATAATCCGGCTGGATTCATTCGATTTGATCCGGCTGGATTCATTCGACTCAGGCTCCGATGGCGTCAAACTCACGGCAGGACTCGAAGACTCTGGCGCGTCCTTTGTGACTGGCTTAGAGGCCTCCACAGGGGACGGAGACGGGGCGGCGTTTACGATGGGTTGACTGATAGGCTTCAGGGGTTTCTCTGTAGGAGAAGAGGGCGAGGCGACTTTGACAGGCCCCTCAAACACCGGGGGATCCGCTGCGATCTCCGCCGCCATATTCTGCCGCTTAACATCTGCCGGATCCACCGGCATAGAGACTTTATCGGAACTCGCAAGGAGCAGCCACTTTCCCTGGGATGTGATATACCCTAACTCCGCAAAGTATTTACGGCCGTTGCCGTGAATCGAGAGATGTTTATAGGAGGTGTGTTCATCACATTCGACCTGTTTCAAATAGTGGGGCGTTTGATGCTTAGGGTCAATATTCGAGACATCATAAAGCCGCAGCATATGTCGGCGTCCCCCTTGCTGCTTCAGCGCTTGTAGAGTCGTTTTGTCCGTCTCCCAATAGGCGAAAGCGGCATAGGGGCCTCGGGGAACGAGGATTAACCGACTTTTCTTAGGGATCGTCGTCAGCGCGACTGGCGATCGCTGATGCGTAATCAACCATAGGAGCAGCGGAATCCCCAATAGCAAGAAAATGATGAGCCATCCTCCGAGAGAAAATGGGCTGTCAGTTTCTATAGCAACCCCACCCGCCGCTGGCGCTTGAGCCACCGTTTCTTCATCTGTATCATCCGACTTAGAGGCCGCCGATTGATTGGAACTCGTCCCTTCTGGGTCCACAACGTCCTTGGTGGTGCTAGAAAGCGCCAACTCGCCTGCGATCTCCGCCAGTGCTCCCTTGACCCTAGCGGACTCAACCACCGACTCATTGGCGGGGTCAATGGCGTAGCCTAAAAAGGCTTGTGCGGCTGGGGTAGGGGTAGGCCCCTTGTAAACATAGGATAAAGGTTGAGAGAACGGATACCGGGCGTCATCGGGTAAGACATCATGCATCGGCACAATCCGCACATCTGGATTGTCCTGCACCTGAACAGCAATGGCGTAACTAATGCCATTCCGGCCCAACCGCTTAATCACCGTCTCGGTACTGTCCTCTTGGAGGGTGATTGCATTGTCGCCAGTTTCAAAAGCGCCTGCTTGAAAGATTCCGTAGTTTTGGAATGCTCTTCGAGTATCGCTACTGTGGGGCCTGTCAACCTTTCGAATGGGGTGGACGGGGCCGCCCACTTCAGCCCAATTAGTCAGCTCACCCCGGAAAATTTCGGCGAATTGGCGAATCGTCAGATCCCCTTTAAACGGATTATCCGCGCCGACAATCATAGCGATTTTGTGGCGAGTTAGGGGGACATCCACTAACCCAAGCGCTTTTTCAGTATCCGTCAGCAGGCGGCTAATCACTGCTAAATCAATCTGGTCATCTAACACAGCCTGAAGCGCAGCCTCAGTTCCAGCGTAATTGGAGACAATCTCGGTTGCTGGGAACTGGTTTTCGAACCGTTGCGCCAAGGCTTGATTGATGAAAACCATACTACTATCGCCATCAATCCGCACCTTGAGCCCGTTGGGGACTGATGTGGGCGAGGGGAAGCGGACGGTTCGGTTAGTGTAATGGGCTAGGGCGGCGGGGATTGAGGGGGAAATTTCGAACGGGGAAGTTACAAAAGCGGCTGGAACGACTGCGAATGCTAGCAATGCGGCTAGACCTGTAACGGAAGCATTTTCTTTAAGAGACGACATTGGCGAATGGTTGAATTGACTCCTGAATACTTGAGCGTTGTGTAAATACGAACCCAGGACCTGTCAACGGGGTTGAAAATTGAGCAGGTTGGTAGAAGCTCTAAAATGCTTGGTTTAGTTAGACAGGGGCTAACTCAAGACTCGCACCCAAAAATAAAGGTTTAATCAGGATCCAGCGCGACAAACACTGCCCATCCCAACTTGACGGGGCTAACCACCCTTTAGATATGGATGGCTAATTTCTAGATACTAACGGCTGATTTAATTATGGCTGTAATCTAGAACAACCGACCAGGCCTAGGCCTGACAATTGACGCTAGGCTTAAGGAAGATAACGTTATAGAGCGAAACTGTTTATTGATTTTTATTTCATAGGGATACGGTTTGGGAACATTTGTAGGGATAAAGACACCCACTCAATACCTGATGTGGTTTAGCTATGAAAAACCTTAAAACATGAATTCATTTAATTCCCGCAGGAGAAATAATCCAGAGGCCGAGTGGGCCAGAATTGAGGCCATCATGGACGGCAAAATTGATGCGCCCGCCAAACCAACCAATAATTTCGCCTTTAATCGGTCAAACTCCGGCTCCAACCAAGCCAAACCCAAGGCGTCTGTGACGCTAGAAGTCGATGCGGATGTGCTGGAATGGTTCAAAGCTCAAGGCGGAGACGTTCAAACTCGGCTTAATGCAGCGCTTCGGATTTACGCCCAGGCTCATCAGGATTAACCTTGGGGGCATGTCTCGCAACTACCAGGCCGAATGCTTGGCCAAAGGCTAATGCTCTCCACACGCTCCCCCGTCGCCAGGGTTAAGCGATAGCCTCGACTCCGCTCCCGGATTAATTGGACGGTGGACGCAATCGCAGCCGCCACGCTGAGCGTCACTATTGAAAGCAATAATGGACTCCGTATAGATGTTGCTACGATCTCACTCTGATTCAGGTTCGGATGTGTCAACCGATGCCGCCATCCCCGGCCCAATTGCATAAACCCCTGCTAAGGTGGAAATGGGGGCAGTCTGCAGTGGGCTAATTAAGTTTATGATGACTGATGGCTCAAAGTTTAGGGATTGGCTTAACAATAAAGTTTTGGTCAAGACAGCAGACAAGACAGCAGATGGGTGTATCAGTGTTATTTCTCTGTAGATCTTCTAGGGAGTTTATGGCGAGTGTGAAATAGTTCCCAGGGTAATCTAGGTAGATACAGCACTTGGTAGATAGAGTATGGGCTGTGGGATTGGTAGGCAATGTAACTGAAAACCGCTCCAGATTACGGAGCAGATACACAGTTTTTTGCGACTAAGGATGACTTTCTTTAGTGAAGTTTCAGGCTGACCGGAACTTTACCTCTATTGGCAGGGACAAAATACAGACTTGTTTGGCAAACATTCTAAGGTGGATCGGATGGAACAAAGCCGCTTACCTCGGTGGCATAGCCTTTTATTCGGAGTTCGAACACGTATCCTAGCAGCCTATGGTCTGCTAATACTCCTCTCAACCGTGATCGCCACCTTAGTGATTCGGCATGCCCTCTTAGTCCGTTTGGAAGAGCAGATTGAAGAGTCCCTCCAGCAAGAAGTGGAGGAGTTTCGCTTATTAGAAAAGGGCATAGACCCCAGAACCGGTAAACCCTTTACGAAGGTCGCCGATATTTTCACATTATTTCTCGACCGCAACGTCCCCAAAGAAAATGAGTATCTAATCACCCTATTGCCCGATCAGTTTCATCAATCAAGCCCGGAGCAGTTGCCCCCCCTTATTGGTCAAAACTCCGAAGCGATTCAATACTGGCAAAGCCTGAAGGAGGGTAGGCAAGGTGAAATCGGTCCTAAAACCAACCCAATTTTATATCTGGCTGAACCAGTAGATATCGACGGAATAGATCACGGGGTCTTTGTGGTCGCCCTTACTACCGCCAATGAGCGCCGAGAGGTTGATGAAGCAATTCGGGTGATCATCCAGGTGATGATTGCAGTAATGGTGATCACCCTGGTCCTCGCTTGGGTAATGGCTGGCCGGGTGTTAGCCCCCCTCCGCCTCCTCACGTCCACCGCTCGCTCCATTACCGAAACTGATCTGACACAGCGTATCCCCATCAAGGGCGGAGACGAAATCTCTGAACTTGGCGTTACCTTCAACGCTATGTTGGATCGCCTCCAGTCCGCCTTTGTCAATCAACGGCACTTCCTCAATGAAGTGGGCCATGAACTGCGAATTCCCATCACCATCGTTCAAGGCCACTTGGAACTGATGGGGGATGATCCCGAAGAACAACGGGAAACGGTGGAGTTGGTAACCGATGAGTTAGACCGGATGAATTCCCTGGTGGCGGATCTCCTCCTCTTGGCTAAAACTGAGCAGCCAGATTTCTTGCAGCTACGAACCGTTGATGTCGGACAGTTGACCGAAGAAATGTTCGCTAAAGCCAAGGCCCTGGCGGATCGAGAATGGCGTCTGGAGCAAGCCGGAACTGGTAATATGGTGGCCGATCGACAGCGGCTGACCCAAGCCATTATGAATTTGGCCCAAAATGCGGCCAAGCATACCCAAGATAAAGATGTGATCGCCCTGGGCTCTGAAGTGTCGAAGGGCTATATGCGATTTTGGGTGCGCGATACGGGAAGCGGGATTCCCCTAGAGGAACAAGCCCGGATTTTTGATCGCTTTGTCCGGGGAGCCGACCGACGCTCGGAGGGAGTCGGCCTGGGCTTATCTATTGTGAAAGCGATCGCGCAGGGCCATAGCGGGCGCGTTGAACTGTCCAGCACTCCTGGAGAGGGCTCCACCTTCACCCTCATCCTCCCCCTAGATCCCCCATCCTCAACCATTCCTGATAATCTGGGCGCTTCCAAGCTTCATCAAAGCTCCACCGCCAAATAGCGCCACCTACACATCCACCCATCCACCCATCCACCCATCCACCCTTTTTAACCGCCCACCAAGCATCACGACTCCCTCCGCCTCTGCCACCCCCTCAAATAGCCGCCCAAAACCACTGCAGGGACGGCAATAAAGAGATTTGCAAGTTGATACCACAACGGTTCTTGACCTTGGGCCGCCGCCATTGAAACCAGGGACATCACCCCAACGAAAGCGGCTAGGGCTAGGGCGTGCTTGAATTCGGATTGGGGCGCGATCGCAGCTGTCACATACCCCCCGATCACCGCTAGGCATCCACCGTACCCTAGGCTAAAGAGCATAAACTCTCGACTGGGTAGGCCGTCTGATTCTGGATGAGCAATGGCGAACAGACCCACGACGCCCGCCACCATAATGGCGTACCCCAAAATGACTGCAACTCCACTTCTAACCATGATTGCAATGCAAACTGACGACGATAATTCAACAATAATTTAAGCGTTCCCCTGCCTCTATCCTATGCGCCTGGCGCATCTAGATGGGCATACTGGGTTCTATCTATCCTACGGTCTCGAAAAAGCGCTGCTAAGGTGACAGCCTAAAAACTGTCCCTATCGCAACGTCTTAATTGCCCTTTGATCTGCCTTCAATCATCGCCCTATGACTTTAACGGGACTGCCATACTTTTCTGGCTTTGATGAGATTTCTTCAGAGTATCGAAACAAATTCTGGCAGGACGCCAGACCGCGCTACTTTACATCGGAGAAGCCGACTAAAGCCGTTGTTATTTGTCTGCATGGGTTTACGGGGACGCCTTACGGCGTCCACCCGGTTGGAGAGGCGTGTTTTAGCCAAGGGATGGATGCGGTGACCCCCATGCTGCCGGGGCATGGCTATGCGCAAGTGGCGGATCAGCGGCGGGAATTCCCCAAAATCACCATGGAAGGCATGTTTGAGGCGGCCCGCAAGGAGATTTATCGGGCGCGACAGACCTATGAGTTTGTGGGTATGTTTGGGTTATCTATGGGGGGCGCGATCGCCCTCACCATGGCGGCGGAGGGATTAGTCGACGCCTGCGCCACAGCCGCCCCCGCCCTAAGGTTACCGATGGAAGCAGAAATTTTGATTCCCCTATTAGGCTGGGCCAGTTTCTGGACGCCGTCTAGAAACAAACAATCCTTTTATCTTCCTACCTATAATGCCTACCATTCCCATTCCCTCCGAGAGCTGCGCCGGATTAGCCGCTACGCCCGCAAAAAGCTCCCCAAAATCCAGTCTCCCACCCTGGTGGTGCATTCCCAGGCGGATCCCACCATTCCCGCCGTGGTGGCAAATTGGATTCAAGCGGAGTCTTCCGGGCAAGTAGAGGTGGCCTGGTTCAATCAATCGGGGCATTGTATGCTTCGGGATGTGCAGGGGAAACAGGTTTCAGATACGGTGGCGAAATTCTTCAAAGGGGTCTCAGAAGTCTAAACCATGGTTATTATCGGCTGCATCTTACTCATCATCGGCGGCGTCCTTTTCTTTGTTCAGAAAAACCAGAAAAATAGGGCGTTCAGCATCAAGTCAGCCCGCTCCGCTAAGGCTGCAGAACTCAACTCTACCGCCGAGCAAATCGCCCAAGAAATTGGCGGGGGCAACTGGCGAGACTATGTTAAGGTGCGGGGCTCCGTCCAAGCCGATCAGCCTTTGATGTCGGACATAAAGCAAACCCCTTGCGTCTACTACACCACAAGGGTGGTGCGGGAATATGAAGAAACCGTCACGGAAAAAGACGCTGAGGGTAATACGGTCCAGAAAGCCCAGCGAGGCTCTGAAACCATTTCCAGTAATCAGCAGTCCTGTCCCTTCCAACTGCAAGACGCCACTGGTCAGATTACTGTTAACCCCGACGGCGCTGCAATTGAGACCGTGAGCGTCCTCAATCAGTTTCAACCGGGGGAAGCCCCTGGGGGTATGCTGTCATTTGGGCGATTTTCTCTGGCGCTGAACAGCAATCAATTCCACTCAAAGCGCCGCACTTTAGGATATCGCTACACCGAATCTGTTCTACCGCTGGATCGCAATGTGTTGGTGGTTGGGATGGTCAGCGATAGTGTGGGCGCTCCGGAAATTTGCAAGCCTCTGGAAAAGGGGCAGAAGTTTATTGTTTCTCTCAAGTCTGATGAAGAGTTGACGGTGGCGGCGGAACGCGGGGCTAAGAATGCTTTCTATGGGATGGCGGCTTGTTTGGGGATTGGGGCGGTTTTGGTGTTGGTGGGGTTGATTCGATAGGAGGTTGGTTATTTGTCGTTGGTCATTGGTCATTGGTGCTCTGATTGACGTGAATGCTTGGAAAGCCCTCACCCTAACCCTCTCCCGAGGGGAGAGGGAACAAGAAGTCGAAATCGGGTATGCTCCCCTCGCCCTCTGGGAGAGGGGTTGGGGGTGAGGGCTCGAGATTTTTGTCAGTCATTGGAATTTGAGAAAAATAGGATGGGCAAAATAAAGCGCGCCCATCTTGCTTGGCGAAGCATACTATTCGATGGGCACGGGCGAACCCTTTGCCCATCCTACGGTTGACTATCCCCTCCTGGGAGAGACTACGGGGTGGGTTTATCCTGACGCTAACGACCGAAAACCCACCCCCACCCCTCCCAGAAGGGGATTTTAGCCGCGAAATCCCTTTGGCAAGAGAGCGTAAGACATGGCGGATAACTTGTACGTACACGGTAGTTTTTGAAGGGAAGTTGCGGGGATCTCCACCAACAATCGAGACTTATCCGAACAGTATTGGCTTCTATCCTCATAGTCATAGTCAAAGGTCAAAGCCGACAAATGACAAATGACCAGTGACAAATGACAAAACGTCTAGTCCCAAGTCTTTTGCCGTAGCTGGTTTACGTAATTCTCAGCTTCCTTAATATCCGAAAACCACCAACGATCTACCAAAACCTGGGGTAATTTATCGCAGTCTCTATCTTTAGAGATCTCAATGTATTCGGGAAGTGGAGAATTGCAAATCAATGGAGAGGGATCGCCTTCAAATTGCACTTGGATGAGTCCTTGGGTGTTGCGTAAGTCTACATTGATGAGGACGGCGGAGATGAGGTTGGCGTTGCTGAGGTTGGCGTCGCTGAGGTTGGCGTTGCTGAGGTTGGCGTCGCTGAGGTTGGCGTCGCTGAGGTTGGCGTTGCTGAGGTCGGTGTCACTGAGGTTGGCGTTGCGGAGGTTGGCGTCGCTGAGGTCGGCGTCACTGAGGACGGCGTCGCTGAGGAAGGCTTAGCGGAGGACGACGTCGCTGAGGTCGGCGTTGCGGAGTTAGGCGTCGCTGAGGTAGGCGTTGCGGAGGTCGGCTTCGCGGAGGTTTAGGCTTGCTAGATAGCCGTAAGATCGGAAGAGCGTCGGGAAG
>JAAUYH010020034.1_pt1 | contig 26226 bp, 18 predicted proteins | sample 7278061 | NCBI WGS metagenome assembly JAAUYH01 (sample SAMN14350203, study PRJNA611818) | marine sediment metagenome | isolation source: surface marine sediment (0.6m) | place: French Polynesia: Moorea | collected 2018-08
GAAAGCATACACTATGTACGGCATGGGCGGTGGGTGCGGAAGGAGACGGTGTAGCCGTGATTGAAATGTGGTGCGCAGGCTGCGTGCACCACTCTTTCTTCCGGAAATACGGCGCGGTTTTCATAGCGATTGGATTTGTGTTCATGGCCCTTGGAATTGTCTTGGAGATTTTGGCGTTCCAGTGGGTGCAACGCAAACGATGGCACAGACAGAGGAAGGCATCGAAATGGTGGGAACGTGCAGGTATCACTGGTCATCTTTGTACAGAGTACGATTGTTGTGAGTTTGAACAGCTTGGTACGATCCTCTCTTCCTCTACCAGTGTCAGCTCCCGTGACAGTTACTTCTCTTCCCGTCGAAGTCTTGACAAGTATTGTTAATTTTTGTGACTCATTATACTCGATCAAACATTTAATGAACTCATTTTCTAATCACTTCTAAGCTTTCGGCCTTTTCTTTTCAGCTGTATCGTATCCACGGCAGCGACGCAATGTGTGTGTAATAGTCCAATATTCGTAAGTTATACATACGCGAATCATGAGTCATAAAACGTACAGCATGCACCACTCAACTATCCACGATTTTCCACCATTGTACTGTACATACACTTGGTCATCGCCTATGCTCATTGCTCTGCCTAGAAAAAGTTCATTAGAGCGTAATGGTTGTCCCGTTGCCTGGACTAGGACATTGGGAACCTCAATAAAACTAAAGAATTTCATCAGAGCATAATGAAACGCCTACCATGATTATCAGTGACATGAATCGCGAAGTGTGCAGCAATGCACAGCCTAATTCATCGGAGGTTGAGAAAAATACTCTCAATCCAAATATACTGTAATAATTCAATTGAGTTATTCATTCGTAAGAACGACATGTAAAAAAATCAATTAATTTGGCAGAATCCGGGTACGTTATTTATTTTCGTTTCTACGAGATTCGCTTTCAGTAATTTGTTCGGTTTCAGCCAATTTTGTTTTTGTCACAGAAGCTTCAGAAGTTATTTCTGATATCAAACATACCAATACAAGAATGACTGTGACATGCAAAGCTAGACCAAAATTGCGGAACCAAAGAAATCTAGAAAGTTCGATTAATTTTCTGTATGGTGAGTAGGTTAAGGCTGCAAATGGCACCGAATACCAAAATTTTTTGCTTTTCCACTTCTGCCCGTATTCCAAGTAATTCTTAGCTACTCTTTTCCATAAATCTCACTTAATTATATTTCACGCAGAACTAATCGAGTTCTTTATTTTCAAAATATGAAGCTAAATTCCTAGGAATATATTCCAATACGATTGTAGCATACTGTGTGGCATAGAGAAATATTATTATTTTGTGTTTTGAGAAATGAAATACAATGAACGTCGCAGTGGGGTGTCATACATTGTTAGACGACTTAGCGGTTTTGGAGACGTGAATACATTACTCGGTCAGAACTTTTGATGGAATGAAAAAGAAAATCACTTTACTTTCTTCGAGATGTTCCCTTATCATTCAAACATAAAGATCATAACAAAGTTGGTAGAGCAGCCATGCTATGGATTATTTAATTTAAAGTTTTCAAAAAGGCTCTCACATATAGTAGAAATTGATTTGCTTTTATACTCAAGTTTCAGTTACACTATGCTACCTGTTTTCAGAGATCTTGGAAAGTCTTCTAACCTGCTTGTCTTTCGTCATCGAGCAGATTCATATTTGTTTTGTACGAAAAAGAACGTTAAACCAATTGAGAAACCGGTGATAGTGGAGAAAGAATAAGGAAATGTTAATAAATTGTGAGGCGAACAATTAATTAGCCACTTAAAAGTATCAAATATATTTTATCGCAATAATACGAGTGTATTAAGATGCAACATATTTCTTCATAACTGAAATAATAGATTACGTACTTCTTGAACAATACGCGTACGATATTTACATATGTGCTCAGATGAGAATACTGAGAGATAAAAGAGTGTCATTGATCGAATTTGTATTTCACAAACGATTGTTCTAGTTCAGAAGTAAGAATACTTTAAATGATCGAAGAGCATGTAAATAAGTGTACGGTGTTATGCAGTATCTCAAGCTGGGCCACTTTCATTTTTGCAAGAGATCTCACGCTAGAAGAGAAATCGTTGTATTCGGATATGTTCTTTTCGAATTTAGATCATTTCCTACTACGGTTTTCCACGTAATTTGACCGGGATATGTGAGAACGTATTTTTTAGTCAAAATAGTTTGGAAAATATTAGATCACTCTGCTTTTTCATTTGCTAGAATTTTTTCATTTCTGAATTTTCACATCACTGCTTTTAGAGTATCGAAAATGGAAATTTTCGTGTGATGAAATGTGTATATCACTCTATCTGACACGTACAAAGAATCGTGAAGTATTAGATTGTTCGGAATCAACCAAATCAAAGCGGAAGGCTCAAGTATAATGATTCCTTTCCTGTATTGGCTCAGTAGTTCCATTAATTTCTTACAACATGCTATATTTTGAAAAAAACATAGATTTTTAAGCAGTGAAAAAGAACAAGAAAATAATGGATCTCTTCGGTTACGAGTTGTACGCGAAAATGCACTTGAAGTTATAATATCAGGTAGAAGTGCCACTCAACACCTTTGACTGATACTTTAGTTACGAATTCTTCCTTTCCGCTTGAACTCTTCTCCATCGTATTCTGACCTTTATTGAACAACTTCTACATGTGAAAAAAATCCGATTGATCTCTAGATACGTTGATCTAATCACTACAATTGTAACATACCGAATCCTTACGAATTAAAAAACCTGTTCAAAATTCAATTCTTATGAAAAATATACCTGCACTATTTTCATAGGACGAACAGTCTGCAAATTACAACCCGAACATAGAAAAAGCGTCATTTAGCAGAGATTTCCAACTGCTTTAAGAGCTGGTCTAATTGTATTAAGTCATGGTGCCAACCTATGTACGAAAAGAGAATTAATAAAATTTGAATAATTCCTTGCCTAACTATAATTCTAGTCGTAACCGAAATACATTATATTAAAGACTCCAAGCATTTTACATTTTTCTAGTTTCTGATGATACTAAGCCGTTTCTAAAAATGTTGTGATTTACACGATTTCTGTAGTTCTTGATATCAGGTTGAAGAACCATAGTACAATGTTTCGCAGGGGAGTGAGGTAAAATTCGAACAAGGCGCTTTTCAAATGAATTCCCATGTAATTATGCACACGTTAAATAATATTTTCAATGCAATATTGATGTTGCATTCGAGCGAATATTCGTCAAACATTTGCGAAGTTCTGATCGAAGTTTTGGCATAACTAACGTTCTCTCGTAAAAGTAGTCGTGTTTAAGGACGCGAATGTCTACATCAGCAATTCTGATACAACTCGAACTCGATGAATTTGGGATCAATGCACGGAAGTCTATCCATAGACTATGAAAGAACATTAGCAATGAGACGAAGCGAGGGATATTCGGCTCTTGAAATCGCGAATATACGGCAAAAGAGCGAATATTCGCCGAGTTCATTACCTGTTTGTGTCGGTATGGACTCAATTTTCTCTGCCAGGACAACGAAACTTTGTAGGAGTAAACTGTATCTTTCAAGATTTGTACGGTATTCGATAGAGAGTGGGGTTCTTTCCGCAAAATTCGCCAGCAATTAACGCCGCTGGTTGAACAATCGAACATTCGTATCCTTCACCTTCGTTACAAAATTCGAAGACACCGAAACTAATTGATCAATTACGTATGTAATCCTGGAAGCAAGAAAAATATCTCGAAGTGGTGTCTTGTACGACCAGTGCATTCGAAAACACCCATTTATTCGATAATTCCCTCAATCTCCGGTTATCAGTGAATGTCGCAAGGCGCGAACCTTCCAAATACAGGTTTGACTAACATACTGAACTACAGAAGGTGTTGGGAAGACTGTCCAACTGTCCCACGAACCGTATACCTTAGGAGCAGGGTGCACAACAGTTCATTTGAACGTGATTATGGGTACCAACTTAGTATGGACCGAAGTGGCATTTGTGAGTATGAATTTCGATAGGATTGACGCAGTAATCGCTACTCCACCATTTTTCGATCAGTAACGAAAATGTTTAGATTAAATCCTTCTCTCAGTGCTAAGGGCAGTTGTAATAAAAATAGATTCGATAGCAACTGCTATCTCCAGACATGGTAGAATGAACCAACAATAGATAGTTTGGTTACCGTTCAGTTCGCGAAACAGAAATGTCGCTGCGAGAATACTTATCGGTTGTGTAAAAGAGGAACAAAGCGCTCTTGAGTTCTTCCGATTAAACATAGTCTTTGAATCATCAGACCAAGCTAGGTCTACCCGAAATCGTACGATAGAGTGTGCGGGTCGCGAATGAATCAAGCGAACCGTACTTTTTCTGGTGGTTTGAGAATGACGGTGTATTGGAAATCCAAGTAAACCATGCAACGGAACTCGTTTTATAAGGACGATTAATGGTTTCTCTTTCTATTCTACGCCTTGTGGAAAAATGAAAGTTTGAAGAAGATCATAGAATGGCCCTTCGACTTAGTCAGGTAGTGATTGCTTCATGTAGTGAAACAAAACACCACGAGACTATTAGATCAGTCTTCGCATGTAATGCGACGTCTACTAAGATCTAATTGAGAAAGAAAACAATGTCTATTTTGATGATGCGATCACGGTGGTGCCCACAGTAGCATTTTAATCTGGCCTGCTGTAATAAATAGATAGCTCTTGAGGCTCGGGGGCATTCGAAGGATCGTCTCTGTCAACAATAGTAATCATCAATATGTTTTCGTGCCATCATACCAATTTTCAAAATGAAGCAGATCTAGCGATCGAGGGTTGTTCATTTTCTTGAATCATCTGAGAATGCTCTTAGAAAATGGAATAAACTATAGCCTACTGATGCTTAGGAAATCTTGATAGTTCGGGAACGCTTGATTCGATAAAGAAAAGCTGAACTACGAAAATAATTTCGGGAAGGACTTAAAGTAAAGGAGTGGTTCTCTTTAATCAAGACCCATTGTATCGCTGCTGCGATGACAAAGAATGCTGACTCTTCTAATTTTATCAGGTTTCAGAATACTGCTAGTAGAGAAACAACGATGAATTTACGATCGTAATTGTCAATGTTGGCGCATCTAGCCTAATCATTACGCTTGCATGATATCTTCTTCGTCTTAGTTACGCTAATAACTGCTTCCGGGAAGTGATTCAGGAACGATGGCTATTCCTGGGTCGTTTTATGATCAAGTGGCAATCCGAATGCCAACGAATACGGCCACTGGGTTCCAGAACTTCGATCGAACCTTGTCGAACAAGTTGCGAAATCGCCCCTTTCGCGTAATTTTCACGACTCATATTCCCGCATTGTACACGCGTTAAGGTGATGTACGTCTTCGTAACACGGAGGACATCAGTGGCCTTGTACGCCGTTCGAGCGACGCGAGACGAAACTCTGCGATCTTTCACATTTTGATATGCCCGAGTGTAGTTCAGTAAGTGATGATTTAAGCAACGAAGCCAATCCCTGTCGAAGGTCATGCTGAACTGTTTCCTGTAGTGATTTTTCTATCCCTCATCGCCGGTGAACAAGATTTATAAGTAGTTCAATGCATCCTTCGTGACAGCGAAGTGACGTCAAGTCATGGATGACAACCAAAAATCTTTGAATTCACGATGTACAACGCTGCACAGAACTCAATTCTAGGGAAACATCCAGAAATAGAGCAATGAGTTTGTTCGAAATCTGTGTAGATGAAATGCACTAATCTGAACTGGAACCTGGACTCGTAGAAATGACCGTCATTAGATATGGTCCTGCACAATTTCTGCTCTGATGGATCAGCCCGCGACAAAACGGAATGCCTTCAGTTCTCTTTCGATCTAAGCATAAGTGAAACATGCTTGGAAATGCGCTTTGCCGGATCGTACTGATCTATTTCATACTTTGTTTGGTATAAATCCACATTGAAGTAGATTAAATCTCTCGCTTATGTTTAATTCTCGTACACACCGTCGCTCCCATGTCACTACGCAGCATCCCGGATCGGAACGCCACTGCCCCTGAACGACTCAAATTTGACTCTACAATGGCCTAAAGCCAAGGCCTACTACGCCTGCTCATAATATCCTGTACTGAATCCCGATTGTGGGCTCTCTGGCATTCGTGGGAAAATATATAATGCATGATCAGATCTAGTACCAGCATTGAATTCATGTAACTCATGCCGCAAATTCTTTGAGGCAAGGGGAGTATGGGGGTTAGAGGTCACTGTTTCAACAGTGGTCTTTTTCTGTGAAAGTTTTGTGCACACCGCCAACAGAAACATGTACAGTAGTTACCAAATTTTGGCTCCCGAATATGCGGCCCTTGCTGGCAGGCATGTAACGATCTTGTGCTGTGGTGTTGCACTTAAGGAATACTCCCTCCGTTCAGAAATAATTGACCGGACTTTTTACTTCGTATCGGATTCACGTGAACAACTCTTTCACAGCGTTGTCTGGTACATTGTGGACAATAGCATCACAAGTCACGCCATGAACAAGTCTACCTACTCTACAGCTGTGTTTCTTCTTCAAATGAGGTAGTTGATAGTTGTACTCACTTCCTACACATGTAGAGCCCTACGTACAATACACTTCTGCAGTTTACCATTGACAGATAACGCTGTATCTCGTTGGACAGTAAACCCTGATTTTTGGTGATCAGTCAGCTCACTATACTTGTGTGAATGAACTATGACCGATATTTCGATCGAAAACGATAGATGTGGATGAGGAGGATAGGACGACAACAGTGGTATTTTTCGGATGAAAATTTCAATGCCTATTTTCCTGGATTCTAGATGCGCCCGTGGTGAGTATTGCTACATCTTGTTGGAGAATGACGCCAAGTACCTGTGTACCAGGTTTGGTGGTCTAGAACTATGAGATGGTGATAATTCATGAGGTTGACTAAATCCGGTCAAGTATTTCTGAACAAAGGGACTATCCATTCTAGGACGGTTCCCAAGTTTTTCGACATTATTAAAACTTGCATTGCTGTATCAAGATTTGTTCTCATTCATTGAAGTGAACTTAAAACTTGTCCTTGTTCTCCATGAACTAGAACTTGAACTCGTTCTTCGTTGTCAACTTGAATAACATTTCTAAGCAGTCTTTTTTCTACGAAGAACTCAACTAACAGTAAACTGGATTCCAATTCCTGGCGGAGTACCTTCTCCCGTCTCTTTTCTGTTACCTATTCCACCGTTTGAGTTGTCTCCCATCTTCGATTCTTCCCGAATCATTCCAGATACAGAATCGACATGCACGTTTTGAATTATTTGACTTCATGCGTAGCCCAAGTTGCCGACTGTTTTCTGGAACATGGGACATTTGTCTAGTTTGTACTCATCTAAAATCGTAGGCTTTTGCGACCACATGAAGCGTACATGCTTTCCTTAGTTCGAGATGAAACTATTCACAATAATTGCAGATTGTTCCCTAACGATTTAGGATGCCGTACAGTACTGCTTTCTAGTACATCGCGCTAATTGAGAATGAACTTACTATATGTTCCCATTGTGCGAGGTACATTTTTCTAAAGAAGGTCCGCATATTCGGGAGCTGTACCTAATCTACAGTACCTCTTAACTACTGACGTCAATTCGAACTTTGGAATGAAATCTACGTCATACAAAGGTGCCTCAAAAGACGCAATCGCCTTCGGTTTCAAATACCGACCACATGTTTGAAGATATTTCTCGGGTTGCCGATTGATAATAAACCAACGGTGCCATGCCGATCGACGCTGAATGGCACAAGGCACGAAGCTTGCAAATAACTGAACCAGGTGTACGGAACATTACCGAACTGTCCCGCGAAGCATATAGTCGCATGGTGCACGTACATCAGATTAGATGAACTTGATTATGGGTACAGTATCACTTTGAATTCTACGCGCATCTACATTTTTATAGTGGAAGGAATAACACAAGTCGTAACAAACCCGCAGGAAACACGAGGAATAGGGCTATGTTCTGGTACTTTCGGGTGCTACAGCAAGTTCTTAAAGTTGGATAATATAAAACAAAAGATCAAGTTTCTTTAGTTTCAAATACAAACGGGTTAGTTTCCCAACATTACTATGCACATTGTGTTAAATCGAGGATGCAATTCCGCTCAGAACTTAGCGAGCCAGTGAACGTTCCTGGTTCGGGGCTTGATAAAAACGAAGGATTGCGAGCGCCGAGAAATCCAGACGGAAATCGTGGGTTCAACGACACGAATCAGGCGCATTCGGACGAGGTTATTGCACGCGCTCAGCGCGAACTCGTGCACGTTCAGCCCGTTGGTGGCTATGCCCCTCATCTCGATGAACGCCTCGGTGACGTACAACACGTCCGTGGCACGTCGCACGTTGAAGAGGCGCTGCGAGCCCACCTCGGTACTCGTGATGATAGGGGCATGGTGTCGAATGTGCTCGTGCAGCGCGAGCAGCCATGAGTCGGTGCGGTGGTTGGCGGTGATGGATAGCGAAGGAGAGCTACACATGTCGGCGACGTCGACGACGGTCAACGAGCAGGAAATACCGGAGTGACGTCATATAACATTGCGGGCATAGTTCGATGAATGCTGTGCATCGCGGTGGTTGTTGTTCATAACGCCACGGCGACAGGCAGCAATACGAAAACGATGATCTAGTTTGATGCGAGCGCAATGTCGGGGAATGCACGCCCAATGGTACAGATGCATTGAAGTATAGTTCGCAGTTCACATCGTTGCATTCCGCGCCTTGGGCACACGCGTTTCGACCAGATGGCGGCGAACACGAGAGGAAAGCAAACATAAGGCGGAGCGCTCCACGGCTTTATTCGGGAAACCCATTATTGCGATGGGACAACGCGTGAGACAATATCCTTGCAGACCTGGTTGCAGCGTCCCGCCCAGGGCGTGGGCACAGATGGAAAACATGCTGGATTGCGGGTGCGAACTCCACTTGTATTTCAGGATATTACGTCGCGGTTCTCATCATGCAGAAACATGTAGCGTAATGCTGCAGCAGGATAGTTCATGAAAAGCCACAGTCTTGCGAAGCCTCAAAAATGTTTGTTGTATGGCCGAGGGTGATGAGATGTGGTTGTTTTTCTAGATTGATTTCAAGGTCCAGTGTTCCTAGAAAAAAATAAGAGAGAAATAATGTACACATGGCGCTGTTTTATTGAGTTCCAACAGCTGGATTACGTGTTGTGACAATGTAAGCCGTGAATTAGTGTGTAGAAATTTGCAGAATTGTTCCAGGTGGACACTTTATGGCCCGTTCCATCATTGCAATTCTCGTTCGTCGGGATTACAGTACTGCACATCTCAATTCGACGAATGAACGTGTACGGCTCAGGCTTTATCCTGACAACAGGCAAGCGGGGATGAACGAATGGGAAGCGACCTTATTCGTGCGGCTCAATGTGCGAAGCCAATCGTTGAACGCGAAGCTCAAGTGCTATCTCCCCGTATGAATCAACTCGTGTTGAATACCTTGGGTTGTCGGGTGCGTTGGGTTGGCGTTGAACGTTTGGAAGTAAAGTGAATCCTCACTTCACACTATGCTGCTGCTTCACCAGCTGCTGCAATGCACTTGCGAGAACCGAGTTATTGCTTCTGCGTGAGCCACAAACATAATTGACATTACTGATCCTTCGTACGAGCTGACACTGCTATCAATACAAACACTGAAGTAGCTCACAAGTAGCTTGTTCTAAATCGGTCGTCCCCAGTTTCATTCACCCTTGTCCCTTGAGTACACACACTACTAAGTATGATCTCGTCTACTACTACTACCACCGTTACTTGGGCCAGCACTCCTCGACGTTCTCCCACGACTATTATGTTGGTGTTGTGAGGACAAAGAGGACGACTTTCTTGCCTTGGCGTTTCTGGCCACGGAAGCAGGTACCGCGGTCTTGAAGTAAGACAAATCCAAGTCCTTGGACGATGACGAATTGGCGGCCACCCATCGATGATGGCTATCGCGGTGCTTCCTGCTGGACGGGCCCAAGTTGGAGAAATCCATCTTGTCAAACACCACGGCGTTGGCACGCAGCGGCTTGCCCTCCTTGGCGCACAGCGCGCACACGCCCTTGTCGTTGACCAGGCGCGCGGCGGGCGCCTTGGTGCAGCGCGCGCACAGCGCCGACACCACCGACCCGTTGGCCAGCGGCACGCGCGCGCCCGTCGACGGACATCGCCCACACAGCGTGCGCCGGGTCGACACACACCACGCCACGGCCTCGGCCCGCTCGCACGAGTCGCACAATGGGCGTAGCTTCAGCACTCTCGTCATGTTTCGCTCCTCACTCTGCACAGATTCGCATATCTAGTATTTCACATAATATATCTGAAACTTGTGGATGTGACTCGCCCTGGCCAACGCCCTTGTTACGTGTACCCCTGTGTTTGGTGCATCTTCCTACGTCGAGATACCTTCGGTCCAACCCGTGGAATTTGCCCTTTGATCCATCGTTTATTCGTCATTTTCCCACCCCCCACTTATACGCATCTTACAAGCACCCTTCTCCACGTTCCTCATTCCCTGTATACACTGTGGAGAAACTACCGCACTGCACCTTTACTTCATATTCCTTTTCTTTTCCCATTTTCATTATCACTACTCGACTTGGTGCCACCACTTGTTAAGTCGATCCCGTCAGATTGCTAGCTCTATGCAAATCAAAACTCTTCCTTTTCTCGAGTTCAACTTTGACTTGGACAACAGAGCAACGTCGCCAATAATTTATCATCTTCCTTGAATTGAATATTTCTTATTTTTTAATTCACTTTGCTAGTCACTGAATTGCGCTATACCACAGTGACATTATGTAGCTTGCCCAAGCCCCTACAATCAAAATCCAATTTTTGTGTTAGTCCTTCAAAACGAATCAACAAAACGGCACACTGAATTTTAACCTTCCTCTCGTGACAACAACTGAGCTACTCATCCGTGGCCACCCTTCCCATTGCTCGCCATCAGTTGTTTGAACTTAAATTGATCTATAATTTTACGTCACTTGAACGATTGTGCCATGATTGCCTATCGAAGCCTAGATCTCATGTCTCATTATTCATCGAAATAATTCTGATCATTTTTTTCTGTGCTATTTCACACACTTCTCCGCTTCCGAATCAACAGCAGATTTGCTTACTAGAAAAGTCTGTGTCGAAACTTTGGAGGGATTCTGACTAGTCTCAGTATATTCAGTCGGTGTTGGAATTCGATGCTAAAGTCAACTGCAAACACAACTACAAGTTCCAGTGTCTTTTTCAATATCGAGCTGCAAGTTTAGACCTAAATAAAAAAATTCCGTTATTTATAAACTTCTCGAAAATTAAAAATATCGGTGAAGGATAGTAACAGGTGAAGGTAGGGTCCGCATGGATTGCTTCTTCGTCTTCAAACTTTTCAGCTACTCGTGAGCGAACGAGATAGTAAGAATATGGTCTAACAATTTAAATATATTTGCGTCATTCAGATCATTTCTATGTAAATTCAGTAGGTCCATGGGAGGTAGGTATTGGTGGCATTTGTGTATCTTACATAGTATATACTGTATATCCTATTTTGGTGATTCCTTTGAAATATTTTGCATTCAAAACTGTCTAGTGTACAAATCACAAGATAAAATGATCTTAATCTAGCCATAGTGAATCCAAGAATGAACAGATTGGTTGACAGCGAAGGGTTTCTGGTTCAATTCCAATATCTTTAGTTTATCTTATTCTTGAAATCGCTTGTACAACGAAAAGATCGTTCAGCCTTCACGTCGTTTAGGCATATCCGAATATTACGAACGATGCAATTTAAATTTAATGGTTATTTTGAGCTTGCAATGAGGTGATAGATACTTGCTATTACAGACCCCATCGGAAATGCTGCTGTTGTAGCTATCAGATGAATGCACAAGTGAGAGCAAACGTTTTACGGATGACGTGAATTTGATGCATCGAGTTGATTACATGCTCAGCTTTGCTGCTTCCCCCAAATCGTTGTTGTAGCAAAAAAATGGAGCATATTTTATGCGGTCCGTATACGCTAGTTGTTTGAATCAAAATTATCTTGAACTCAATTAACGGCGCTGCGATGTTTATGGATGGAATAAACTACTAGTAGCGTTGACACAGACAGCAGTGATTTTAATAAGTTGACGAATGCTGCATTCCGCACCTTTAAATCCTTATTAGAAGCTCGTTTCGTTCTGTTCATTTTCGAATGAGGATGAGCTATGAATATTTTGAATGTCTCATATTTCTTTTCTAATAACTTTCTCAACGAAGAAATTTGTGCACTAGAAATTTAAGGATGTAATAAAAATGGGAATGCAGCACATCTTAATATTTGATTGCAAACAGAATACACCTATACACTTCGGAATTATTATAGTTCGTATGAGAACCACGCATATACATGAGTGTAATCGGAGTAGACCCTGGACAGATTAGATATTTGTACGAAACTTACGTGTTTTCGAAGGGAGTACCCAGACATGACCATACCAACCCGTATCGAGCGCAGAGGCATTGTACCACGATGAAGGTGTTTGCTGTCCTTGTAATTTGTCCTGTCACGATAAAAGGACAACACTCGGTACAAATCTAATCGCTTGAATGCGGCGTGTTACACTTCTTGTAAAGGCACCGAGCGACAATTGTCGCATGTTTCATCGCGGTTAGTAGTATGTTAGCGGCGGTCGGACGCACACGCGGGCGTATACGCCGTGCATACAAGCGACAAAAGCAACATAAGTAACGTCGCGGTAGCCGATGGAACGACGAGGCGAGTCATCGATAGGAAGCGTTCCCTCCGGAACCTCAAAGAAGCGGGAGTGAATGAAGTGCGGCGGTACAGAACGCACAGGACGGGGTCGAGTGGAATGTAAGATTCGGGAGATAACCGCAGATCGACGGGGATCCCTACAGCCGCCCGCAACGCCTGTTGCAAGAGCTAATCGTTGCGGCGAACGCATCGGTGGTGGGGCGTACGTGCCCGTAGCATGCGGGGTGTGGGAGCACAACCAACGTGTCGCGCTCTCGGCAACATCATAGCGCGCACCGAATATGGTTGGAGGGCCGCCGACGGCGACGCATTGCGCTAGGACGCGCTCGACAAAGTGCAGACCAGTATTGGGAGCTCAAACATTGCGCGGGTTGTGTGTGTGCGTCTGCGTGTGTGTGCACAGCGAGTAGAAACGTCATTTCGTGTGCTCAACCCCGACTGTACTGACGGACTGCTCCTCGCACGCTTCGTTGCCTCATCGCAAAACGCCTTCGTCTAGTCCGTTTCCCTACCCACGGATGACACCGCGGCGTGGACAACAAACGGTCATCCCGGCCGTTACGCCTCCGCAATGGTGCTCCCCGCGCGGGCGTACAGTTTACAGTGATGCCAACAACCGATAGGCGAGACTCGAGTGGGTCGCAGGTGACATGCGAGGTCGCGCGGCAAGGCGAGGAATGTTCCAACTTGAGTGCGGATTGCGGCATAGTTTAAAGGCGAAATATGTAGAACAAGTCCGGCATCCCCCGCGCGAGCATGTCGACTAGCCCGAAGCGAGACAACCCCGCGCCCGGCACGCACGTGGAAATCTGGCGCTGGGAGGAAGTTCGCTATGACGCGGGACGTGTACTCGACGCTGCTCATCGCGACGACGCCCTGCAGGCGGTTCGTTTCGCGAATGGAACGGTGGCTCGCATTGACTTCGCGAATGAGACGTGGCGCACGAAGCGTCGTCGCGTAGAACGCATGGATTCTGAGCCGGCACTGGCGGCGGATCAAGGCCCAACGGTGGCCAGCTTGCAGGAGAGTCTGGAACGCCTCAGATTGGGCGGTGTTCCGGAAACGGAAACAAACCGTTCCAATCATCAATGATCTCCCGATCCTCACTCATCTACCATTACTCGCGTGCAGCGATGATGGCGTTCACTGCGTCGTTACCAATCCGAGCCAAGCCAATAGGGTATGCGACACCACTCTCATGTCCAAAGTCGTTCTCACTCGCTACCGCGCGTCGTGCACGTGCGCGCATCGCTTGTGTGGCGGCGGTTGATAGTGCAGAGACGAAGCAACTTGTTGATAAGTTGTTAGAATCGGTGAAAAAAATCGATGGCGGCCCACTGACGAGCAAGGCGAAGAAGGCGGAGCTTGATGAGCTAATAAATCGCATTATTGCGATTGGCGACAACTCTGGTGAAGACTATCTGAGCAACCCACTGATATTCGGACAATACAGTGTGGCGTACACCGGTGGCGGGCGAGGCAATTCCGCCGCTGGCGGGGCGTTTCGGAGTGCGTTGGGAAGGCTATTTTTCGTGCCACGCGGCGCATTTCAACATATTTTCCAGCCGGACGTCGCGGTGAACCTCGTTGCTTTTCGCTTATTCGGTTTCATCTCGGGCGTGGTGGGGTTGTATGGCGCGTTCTCTACAGTGGATGATATGGGCAAGGGTGGCCTGCGTGTGAGATTTCGGCGTCCGAGGATCCGTATCGGTCCGTGGACGTATCAGTTCAGTAACGAGAGTGAGGTCAAGCTGCGCGTCGCCTATTTGGATGAACGTGTTCGCATTGCCGTTGGGGGTCGTGGAAGCTTATTTGTTTTTACGCGCGGTGGAATCGCCGAGCAGTCGGTGGCCGATGAGTGGAAGTCGTTGTTTGGGGAGACGGTCAAGGTCCAGTCGCAGCAAGCTTTCAAGTTATTAATTGGCCTGACTGTCGGCGTCGTGGGCGGACTCATCGTTTCTCTCGTCACCAATTTGGCACGCTTATTCATGGGGTAATTTGCAATGTGCATGGTAACAGTGTAGTAAATTAGCCATACACTCTACAGTGCAGCAGATTTAAGGGTTTATTGTGTTTTTTCTATTTCATGTCAGTAAGGGTGTCACTGTTTTAACGTTGGCGCGCCGCATGTGTGATGGGTCTTGAAAGTCGCGATTACATATGTTCCGGAAGCGCTCCGATCTTGGACAGTTGTACGGTGTTCTACAGTACAGTCATCGAACGTGACGCGAGTCCCGATTATTAAGCAGTCCATGGGACGTTGTTTTGTTTGTTTATAGGTTTGATGCCAGCCTTGCCCTATTCAACGCCGCAACGGTCGTAGTAAATAAATGCATGGTGGATCGAATATTGCAACACCTTTCTCCCAACAGGAATTGCATTTTGCTGAGTAAGCTAAGATTGTAAGCAACTACAGTACTGCACTTGTACAAGGCACCTTGGTACAGGTGCACTGCTCAATCATTCTGTGAAAGATCCGGAAAGTGTTGAACACTAAATTTTCAAGAGTATGATCCGGTCCGTACCCATCGGTATTTCGCCAGCACTCGGAAGATATTAGGGTGCTTACGCGTTTTGTGAAAGTATCAATCTCTGTGCCTCGCAACATCAAGTAGCGGTACTGTAGCGCTAGATAGTGCGTATATTTAATGTTTAGTCGCACAGCGACCTTTCCGTAGTATAAATTCTAATTCTGGATGATTCTTCTGATTGCTTATCTTATTTCTGTCTTGATTTTTAACGTCTATACAAAACATACCATTAGATAGATCGAGTATAAATTTATAGTACTGTGCAGTTTCATGGAGAAGTGGAGTAGACCACAGACCGATCTCCTCTCCCAACAGGCTTGTCTTCTAATCTTTTGAAGGTAAAACTAGGCATGCGGCAATAAGCTGGAATGGTGTCGCAGTAAACAATGATCTATCACTGAATTCAGGGTTTAAAATTAAGTCACAGTTCCGTTAATGACGGTAGCCCCAAAAGGGTTCATTTCAGACAGAATTTAAATAATACTGAATAGTTTCAGGTTTGAACTGGGCTAGAAATCTGAGAACAATGTCCGAACTTAGTAGAGGAGGAAACCTGTCTAAAGGTCCAACAATAATTGTATACCTTGCATATGTGTTCACGAAAAAAATAGCTGCCCTTTCTGTCTGGCAGATTCTTGAACAGATATCCGTTATATCCATGCTTAGCTAGAAAATATTTGTGTTATTGTCCTCAACACAATCAGTAGCTACAAGATAAACAATGAATCTGTGTAAGGTGCGGACCGGCAACTAGTCCGAAAACGAAATCTACGGTCACATTTGTATAGCAAGACGTACCTAATGGTATCTTCATTGGCTAAAATCTGAACTTCAGCTACATTACGTATATTAGCCTAGAATTCGTGATGATATTTCATAAAGTTCAATACACGATTAGCATTGTTTTTAAGCAATATAAAGCCCAAGCAAGCGCGGCATGGGTTACTACTTTTCGTTACATAACAACTCACAAATATCTTGTCCTTTGGAGCCTGAATTTTAACATCATGAACGATAACAGCACTTCAGGAATTACTGACGAACTGAAGTTCGGAATTGGCGAAAATTGACTAATTTATTATGCATCACATTTTTGGAGTTATTGAACGGCTCAAGGTCAAGCGTCAGAGATATTGCAGCTTTAAAAATCAAACTACACACGGATATAGCAGAACCTGCATTCATGACTGCTGTTTTAAGCTACGTGTGTAGCTACTGATAAAGAAAGAAGATCGAAATAACGCTACATTAACAATTATTTCCAGCGAAATCGAAAGGAGAGCAACAGATATTCTTCGCTTTCAGCGAAAAAAGTAGCAGAGATAGAGCATTACAATACAAGGTTTAAATTATTAATTTAGGACGTTCTTTTGACATCTGACTTCTGAAAATGGGGTAATTTCGCGCAAGCCGCAGGTTCATATATGCGAGCGTGGGAATTGTGGAGGAGAATACAATGAAACTTCTCCGGCTTCTACCTGCGAGTAACTTCAAAATTGATTTTGACTAGGTTTCGATTGTCGTGCGTTTGTCATAAAACTTGCGAGGAACGCGAAACGAGCCTACTAATGACTTTCACGTAAATCTTACTTTAGAGGGCTAAAAAGCAGTTGGGAATGTTTGAAGACTTGATTATGGCTCAAAAATACATAGAATTCAGCGATGAAATGATTAAGAAACTTGTAGTCACCATTGCCTAATCCAAAAAAGTTCAGGTATTACTTCTGCCGGGTCCATCACTTACACTATGACTGGAAATGCAGAAATCGGGGTTTAATTGGGTCAATCATGGAATAAAGTTCACAAATCAACTGTCTCTCACGACCTTAAATCAGACGACGGTACGAAGAATGTGCACATATTGCGACAAACAGAACTTCCTCATGTTTCGAGGGATTTGTCAATGTCTAGATACGTGTTTCATCTGGGCGAAGCCAACGTGCAACGTTCAGATGATTTTTGATAAATTTTCTGTGCAATGGCGTCGTTTTAAGTAGGCGATGCGTTTTCGACCTTATTGTACCAGATATTTCATTTCCCCTGTTCGTAAATAATCGTGATATTCGTGACAATCTGAGTCTAAAATTTGAATGCTCTCAATCGGTACTATCATTTACACATTGCTTTTGCTCTGACATGTTAATTGCGTTTTGATTTAGACATTTCGTATAGCAACACGATGTTTTCTAACTCATCTGGCTGATATTACTGAAGAATCAGAAGGTGAAATTGAGAAACAAACTTTAATAAATTGGCTTCAACAAATTTTTATCTAACTTTTATTACCTGGTAGTCCTGTCTATGATACGCGCAACACGATAAGTCAATGGAGGCGAAAATCCTACACGCATCCCAACTTGCTAATGGAGTTCAGGGATAAAGATCGTAGCGAAGTATAATCCGTAATGGGAACCGCACCCTCATCAATAATTTATCAACAAAACACTCATCACCCGCATACTAGTACGTAGCTGTCAACATAAGGTCCAGTTCATCACATTTGGGATAATCAGAAAGGTAGATTAATTGTGTGTTCGAGATTCACGATTGTAATAATATGATTTTGCTCGATAATAACGCTTTTAACTATCCCAGAATGCATTATTTTGTTGTCGAAAAATGCAGAGAGCAGCATTTTTTGACTCTAGTTGTTTTTCAATACGATCAATATTATAGTAAATCGCTTTGGTAGATTGCTTCGGCGTACGTCAAAAAATGCGGAAGCGCAATGTTCCGCAAAAGTATTTTCATTTGCCCGCAAATCGCGATGAATTCCAATTGTAATAGCCGACATACCTTGTTTGTGGTTTGCCACAAACGTATAAGCAGTCTTTGTTGCTCCGATACTATGTTCTTCTACCTCAAAATCGGTACTTGTGATAGTCTTTTGGGGCGCGGAGTGTAATGGTTGGCGTCTGCAAACGCGAGACTGACACTAGAATCGACATCTCATAGTTTCTGTTCACTACGAGGCGTCAATTTTGGTTCCAGCGGACGTCAGGTGAGGGGAAGAGCGCCATAAAACAGCTTTTATGCAATCAACCTGCGTTCTTCTTTAGCACACACCAGATGCTACCCTTAAACTAGCCGTATAAATTGTACTTATTTCTGACCTCCCAGAACAATATCCCCTCGTTGCATGTTCTCTACTTCGCACTACATTGGGGGTTCTTTCGGAGCGTATTGTCGACGCATACATCCAAGATTTAACAGAGAATTGTCATGAAGTCGGTTCACGTTTGCTTTCTATTAAAGTCTTGAAGAAACCTTATATATAGTAATGAAGCATACAGGTCAGAAGGGAACAAATTCGTGCAGCTGAAGTTTTGGAATTTTCTTAAACGTGAGCATACGGTGTCGCATCATAAGATAACGCTGCTTCAGCGTGTTCAGCTTTTCACTTCACGTTCAACTGGCGTTTCGCCATACTGCACCAAAATTTTAGGTCCATTCTGCACTAAGTGGAGCGACTGTATCTCAATCAAACGATCGAAACAGTCAATGATCCTTCGTATGTGATGCTTCACTATTCTAAAAATTATTTTCACCACAGCATATGGTGCGGTTTCACTACTCAACTGCATTAAGTCTTGATACAAATGTCTACCTTTTCCAAATTTTCTGCAATTATTGGCATTTGACTCAGCTTTATTTCTTTCTTGTATCATATTCATGTTTTTTATGTCAACAATTTTACATTCAAAGTCCGGAAAAGAAGTTTCAAGTTCACATTCTCTCTCATTTCAAACCGAAAATGAGTAAAATTTAAGAGCGATCTGCTTTGTCCGTAGATTACTGAATATTATGATTCGGAACATCACAGAGCAACTGAGGGTTAGTCGTATTAGGGTTAATCAATTCGTGCATTCTTCCTGTAGACAAATATCTTTTCTAAGATGGATAATCAAAGGCAATTTTTGCAAATTAATGAGCTACAATAAACTAATCAATCGTCCGAGGCTGCATATTTGAATGGAGAGGATCGCATTTGTCCAACCATCTGTATCCAACGTCGTATAGTCTCTGTTTGACTGAGCGGCCCAGTCGATGCTTGCACCATCGATTGCGCATTGATCGATCCACCCAAAAGTGCGGCCGCATTAAAACTTAGGTTTATGAGTTTTATTAAACACACAAATGCTCATGACGGTTCTATGAAACTGTAGTCAATCTAATTGAAGATGTCATGAAAAGTTAAGCTCATGAATTTCATTCAATGGGCACATATCCGCAATGATCCTTTAGAAAACTGCAAACAACGGAATGTACCTGTAACTAATCTGGAAGAACATTGGGCACCAATTTGATCCGATTTCTTAAACTGAAGAAATCATATTATCGCAGTTGACAAAGTTTACAACTTCAGTCTTATTGGAACTTTGAATTTACAGTCATAGAATCAATGTTCTGGAGTCTTCTGCCGAAGGTATTGCTTGCATTTTGTGTTGCACAGTTCTTCCGTGCGCCGTTAGGTCCCTATCCCTATCATGAACGTGTAGGAGCGTGACAATTATAATTCATAGCAATAGCTGTCCAGGAGGTTTTATGTAGATTTAGAATGAAAATGATATCAGCAGTAGGTAGTTGTGCGAATAATGCTTGCTTTAGCTATGGACATCCTATCTCCGCGTCCGTTAGAAGTAGTTAAGTTGTGATTGTGCGTGATATTTGTTTTTTGTTTTCTTTTGACTGCAGATCAACAATCATCTAACTAATGAGAGCCCGTCAGAACGCACAATTGAGTACTGCTATTAACATTAATTGGGCAAAAATATTTGATGCAGCACTAAATAAAAAATAGGGTAAAATACACTGATACCAAATGTGTTGGAATGTTGCTACACAGCAATTCCGATACCAAAACGCTGTTGTATTGAGTGCCCCATTCGTGTTACATTGGTAGCGGAATTTTCAAGAAGTATATGCTTGATTACGGCTTACTTGCAACGATACTCGATTGATGGCCCAAAATGACTTGTAAATTGAGACATTCAATGGGTCAAACTGCAGTTTCCACAACCTCTGAATCATTGAACCCCCGGGAATAACTTCTGAAATTACTCAGAACAAAAGAATTCCAGAACCTCAGTATGTACTATAACCACTAGAGCGATTGAAAATCGAAGAAACAAAGTGAACTGTCGCTGCACAAAGAATGATTCTAGATAACACTTGCAGACAACACTGAACGCCCGAATGAAGTGGAGCCGACACCAATGCTTAGCACTCTTGAAATTCTCGATTTGAAGAGTTACCCCCAAGTTTATTTCAATCTACTGCTCAACAGCTTCTCAACTCAGAATCCAATAAACCAGAAATATCACCCCGATGCGAATCAACAAATTACATTTAAATAAATTACCGCAGTATTCAAGGCATGAAGATATGCCGATTTTAGCTTCTACTAGGTGATCGGTACATAGATCTTTGCAGTAGCCGAGCATCAGCTTCATTCTGGTTTGTCTCTAGGGTACAAACAATACTGACCTGCGTAATAAAAAAACTGATTCTGATCCTTTTCGAATGTCGAAGTGATTCCTTGAGTAATTAGTCCTCTTGGTATTCACTAATTGATGTTTTGGTGAATCTTGATCCCGGTACAAAAGTTGATATTGCACTCATTAAACTTTTCTTGCTGCATTACCTATATGAGTAGTTCTTGGTAGTATTTGTTTGATCCGGTGGTTCTTGATTTCTGTTTGGAGAGTCTATCGGCAAGGTTGTCAGATTTTCCTCGGAGTGAAACAATGCAAAAGCCAAAACATGGAAAAACGTACCAACTAACGGGCTTGCCTTGGAGTTGTAGCTCAATATAGCCCTAATGGAAAGTTTTCCAACGTTATTTAGTGGCCTCGCCTATTTCCATTTGGATGTCTGTCTGTGTTTTCCGTATTAATTATTTCTGTTTTCCGTATTAGTATTCGAGCCTTATATAATCGCTACTATTAGAGCAGCGATCATCCCACAATAAAGCCAGGCAAATTCGTAGATCTAAAATCACCTCTTTGTTTGGAACGGAATCGACTCACCGACGTTCCTGGGCAGCTGAGTGAGTTTTCAATCTCCAGTCGCGTGTTACATCTACGCCGTCCAGAGTTTTCTAACTATTGGGTGCCTGCTATCCTGGTCTCTAATAGCTAGCAGAATCGCTGTGAGTGGTTGTAAGGGACGACCAATTGCCAAAGAGTACCGGGATCAGTTACTGTCACGACCCCAGCAGATCATTTACAAACATCTTTGTGGGATGTAATTTGTTTCGGCGAATAGGCTACAACTATCGGATTGAACTACTAGAGTGAGAATTTTTTAAGTTTTGAAGTACTTCAGTGGCTAATGATCAATGTCAACGGCCGATTTCTGTCTGCGTAAATAGCATCTCAAAGTTCTCAATGTATCCGCGATTCCGAGGAGTTCGAGATCATTTGCAGTGTAGCTTTACTAATGCAGATTCAGAGTTCTAGAGATGACTATTACGGGATGTCTTCATCAAAGAAGTATTGCTCTATGAATGCGTCAGTTTCGTTCTTTCTAGTGTCGGTAGTTACAGATATCTTCTTGATTGGGCCGAATTGTGCAAGTTTTTTTGAGTTCTTGGGTTCTGTTTTTGGCAATTCTTGACCAATATAAATGTACATTTGTGATTGTTTCGGTCGAAGTTCAGTGAATCTTTGAGATATTTTGTATGAATCTCCAAAAGCAGTTCGCTACACCCACAAATTATTGTACTTATCTATTTTGGATGGATATTTCCATACTTCAATCACTCTGAACTATTACAATTCATTTTCAGTTCACTTGTTCGTAGTACTAAGAAGATATTGTGGACTTTTTACCCTCCGAAAGTGCACTTTGACAGCTTGCATACAGTTTGTGTTTTCCGCGTCGGTATAGGGCAAGTTTCATATGACATACGTGTACATAGCATGATAAATTGTGTTTGAGTAGGTCATCAAGGTACGCCATAGCGATTGAGTCTGTGTAGCCTGTGTAATCTTTGAAATTCCACATGGTGCTAATGAAGGCAGCGGGTGCATTAGTAAAGCCTACCGGTCCAATGGCGTATTTTTAGTGACCGTATCGAGTGCTGAAAACCGTTATCGATATGTTCTTTGCAATCGTTATTTGGTAGTCAACACTTCGTAGATCAATGGTCTAGAAATATTGGACCATACCAATTTGGTCCATCAGTAAGTCAATGCGCCGCAGAGGATTGCTATTTTCGGCAGTGAATATTATTAGAGCTCGGAAGTCCACGCCGAATCTTAGGATTCCATACCTCTTTTGATTTGAAATATAACGGGCGCAACCCAATGCTTTTGTTTTGGTGAACAAATCACAATTAGGCATTTGACTTGCTTCTTAATTTCGACTAATTCAGTTAGAGAAATAATGCGCGTTTATTATTTTACAGGCTTAGCTCCTTTTCTGAGTTCGATTTCGAAGTTTTCATTGGTTCTCTTCCGTAGAAAGCCCTTCGATAATTCTTTGGGGAATACGCCGGTATAATCTGTAAAGACTGCAGAAAATCTAGGGTACTTGTTCTCGAAATGGCGAATATTGTTGTATACGTTGCATTACGAGACTGAGAACATATGGCACTCATTCTTGCAGTCGTTGAACGGGGATCGGATGAATTTTTCTACGTTAATATGGTTGGTACGTATCATCGCCTGCATGTCAGAGTTAAAAAAAGTTGTTGGGGCGTTCATTTGTGTTTCTTTTTCAGTTCTGAACCATACCTTCATCATACCCCAAAGGAAAGGCCATGAATTTTATTCGCTCAGTGTGTAGAATCCGAAAATGAAGGCGACAAGCCGTGTGGAATGATTTGCAATAACCGACGTGTAGTCCGGTTCGTCGGAGGCATTGATGCCCACTCTCTTCCAGAATGCAAGCGAGATGATGTTTCCTATACATTCTGAATCGAATAAACCACTATTTCAATACCCGTCAACGTGTCTTTTTGCATCTTGACAACCATAATTTGGGCCGTCGAACAGACCACTCCAATTTGTATCAAAGTGCAGTGTTGCCTCGACAATTTCCGAAGTCGGAGCTTCAAGCCTCGAATACTGCGGTAAATTATTTAAAAAGTAATTTGTTCATTCACAGTGGCTTGATGTTTCAGGCTCATTGGAGTCTAAGTCGAGAAGCTGTTGAGCAGTAGATTGTAAATAAACTTGTGGTAACTCTTCAAAATTGAAAATTTCAAGAGTGCCAAGGATCGGTGTTGGCCCCACTTCATTCGGGCGTTCAGTGTTGTCTGTAAATGTTATCTAAAATCGTTCCTTTTGCTCCGGTAGTTTGCTTTGTTAATTCTATTTTAATTCGCTCTAGTGGCTCTAGTACATATCGAGGTTCTGGTTTTCTTTTGTTCTGAGTAATTTCAGAAGTTATAGAGGCGGATTCAGTGTTTCGGAGGTTGTAGGAACCGCAGCATCGGAATACTTCGATGGTGAAGGAGGCACTGAGCAAGTAGATAGAGTTTATACATTTGAATAGCCATATACGATGGCTAAAGAAAAACGTTTCTAATCACTGGAAACACGATAAAGGGTCAGCAATTACACGGCTGCAGTTTATGGTGCCCTAACAATCAGAGATTGGAAATTATTTATTCCTCTTAATTTTATGCCTCCTTGGTCAGGGAAGAATAACTCTGTGTCATCGAATAAAGGTCTTAGAATATATAGCAATTTTTCTGAGATAGGTCGGACTATATTTAACTTGGGAAAGCACGTCATTCTGAGGCCAAGAGTTGTTCAGTCAATACTTTACTTACATCTTCTATACCACTGAATAGGAAGGACGGAACCTTAATTATTATTTATGCTGCATGCCACATTATTTGATAAATGTTGCAGTTGCGCAACACTGGCTGATTAAAATGGATTCTCTATTGCTGGTTCTTAACGGATTGGAAAATTATAGAATAATTATCCTGTGCTAGGCAAGTTAAAAATAAATTCTCAACTCTAGCTCCGGGTGTAGTATTCATAATCCAGAGAATTGTCCTCTTGATTCGAATACGAATTATTTTTTTCGAATCACTCCCAATAATTTAATCTGCTTTAGTTGGAGGCTTTAAATGATAGGAAATGAAAGAATTTGGCACTGATACTCATTGAATCTTATATCTAATACTATGAAACGCAGCCTAGCTTGCTCAATTCAAAGATGACGCATAAGTCCTTAACAAATGCCCTGCGAGTACTTGATTCATCGGATACATTAGAACCTCACTTTAATCCGACTTTAGGAACCGAGACAGTTTGCGAGGCTCGACAGTTCGTGGGCAGATAATAGTGCATGCAAACACAGATGAATAATGCATTGATAGTAGAGCATGAGAATATTACTTAATTTTATGAGTTTGATGGCCATGCCTGCCAAAGTGCTCCAATCTTACTACGATAAACTACTAGTTTTCTTTTGTTCTCCTTGTCTTCGTCGACCACCTTCTCATGAAGGAATGCAGTCACCTCGATAATTTCAACTTCTCTGCGCGCAATACAATCCTTCGTAGACAAACCAGTGTTCTTCTCGATGTTGTCAGTAGTGCCCGACAGTATCGACCGAGGAGGAATTCGACGAACTTTCGCTTCTTCTTCTTCTTCTCCTCCCGTTTTCTTCAATTCTTTTCTTCGAAGTCTTTTTCGCTCATTTATCTTCGCCCGATATGCAGGATCGTTGCGTAATTCACGCTTGCTGATTACGTTTTTCGACGTTGAATTTTTGCTCTTCTTCTTTGTCTCCATCTGTAGTGTTCCATCGCCTTGTACATGTGTTTCAACATGTGTAACAGTATTGTGTACATCGCTTTGCAATATACGCACAGACTAAGCGCCCTGTTGAGGTAGAAGTTAATCGCAGATAAAGTTCATCTGGACTGACATTGTGGTGAGCGTCTGAACAGCATATGAAGTGTGCAGCTACACCTGTGCAGTGTAAGGTGTTTTTGTAACGGTAAATTTGTACATGAAAAAACGGTTTGCATGGGGTGCAGACTTTCCGCGCTGATAATAATCCACAATAATCGGTGTGCACAGTGTGCAAATAAAAAATATAAAGTTGGTGTGCTTTCTGTGCATTGCAAAAATAAACAAGAACCATACTTAAATTTTATAAGAAGATATAAATGTTTATTCTTTACAAATGTGGTGTGCACGGTGTGCACTTCACGTCTTTAACATAACAAACGCTTCTTAAGTTTCCAGTATCTTAAGTCGTCGACTATTTTGTGCGTTTTTAAAAGTCTGTGAAATGTATCACTAACAAATCTACAGGGAATTATGACCATGATTCAATTCATGAACACTTTGAAGCGCAGCATGAATAGAATTTTTCAGTTAACTATCAGCTTCAAAAGTAGCATTTTATTGAATAGATGTCCGCAAATTATCAATCAATGACAACAGACTTGGAGAAGTATTATTCGATAGCTCTCCCTCACTTGCCATTGAATTGTTAGCACCATCTGCCATATGTTCTTCGAACATCGACTGAGATTGCTCATTTGCAAATTTATCGCGAGTTATTTCGTTATCTTCAGGTACAAGAGCATTCAATTCTCAACAAATTCCGATATATTTCAATATATGAGAATTCATCAACTAGCATATATATTTCATGCTCTATCGTAGACAGTACAGGCGCTGCTTGAATATATTCAAATATTCATTGGGCTTCTAAAACACTCACTACCACATTTTCATTCACTTTATTGTTGGTAGCTTCTTGAAAAGAGCTGATTAACGAGTACACTGCTTCCACTTGGTTGGTTGAAAAACATGTGCTCTTCACCTAACACTTCAGGGTAGTAGTCTGCGATGTTTTAGACCATACTTCGTTGAAAATTGCTATTGCGTTTCCAAAATGAGAAGAGTGCCC
>JAAUYH010087747.1_pt1 | contig 26208 bp, 25 predicted proteins | sample 7278061 | NCBI WGS metagenome assembly JAAUYH01 (sample SAMN14350203, study PRJNA611818) | marine sediment metagenome | isolation source: surface marine sediment (0.6m) | place: French Polynesia: Moorea | collected 2018-08
GAGCAGTTCGACGATCCGGGCCCTCTCGTCGGCGACGGTCTTCGGCGACAGGGCGGCCCAGATCGCACCGAGGCGCTGGCTGGCCAGGAAGGCGACGATCAGCTCGGCGCAATTCGGGCTCGACCATAGGACCACCTCGCCCTGTTCGAGCCCGGCGCCGGCCAGGCGGCCGGCCGCATCGGCAACAGCGGCATCGAGCTCGGTGTAGGTCCACATCCGATCACCATCGATCAACGCCAGGTGATTCGGATCGCTCGCCACCACCGGGGCGAGTACCTCGGCCACGGAGTGAGGCGGTCCTGGCAGTGGCCGTGGTTGCCAACGGACCAGGCCCGTAGCGGGGTCGATATCGAGCTCCACCGGCCGAGTATCGCTCATCCCCAGCTGATCCCGAGCAAATCCCCAGAGATCAGTCGATTTCCACATCGTCGTCCTCTTGTTCCACACAGGCCCCACTGGGCACGATGACACCAGTGTCAACAGCAGCCACATGTCTCTCAGGAGGAACACAGATGACCGCCTTCTCCGTACAGTTCGCAGACGACCGCACCGAGCGAATCGACGACGTCGACGCCTATCAACAAGAAGGACCGCTCACGACCTTCTTCCAGACCGGATCGCAGCGCCGGATCATCGACTCGTGGTCGACGAGGGTGGCCTCGTTCCGCACCGCCGACATCGTCACGGTTCGTCGGGCCTGATTTCGTCGGAACCGGGCCGAGGGTCGATGATGCGGTCGTTGTCGTCGGTGGGGTGGTCGGCTTTGCGGTGGTTGTCGGGTTGGCATTTGGTTTGGCCGTTGTCGAGGTTGGTGGGGCCGCCTCCGCTCGAGGGGTGGCGATGGTCGGCTTCGAGCCAGGGGTAGGGGGCGTCGCAGCCGTAGGTGGTGCATTGGCCTCGTGATTGCACGAGTAGGGCTTGTTTCTGGGCGGCGTTGAACAGGCGCACGTCGACTCCGAGGTTGACGGTTCGGTCTGGTGCTGTCATGACCTGTCGTATGAGCCGACCCCAGATTAGGGCCGGCCAGGCTCTTCGAGGATCTATCGGGGTGCCTCGGACGGTCTCTGATCGGGCGTCGATGTCGTTGTGGGCGATCGGTAGTCCGAAGGGGTCATGGTCGTCGCCGTCGAGCATGCGACTGATGAGGTCTTGGGCGACCTGGGGGGACATGACGATGTTGACGAGAGGGGCGGGCCAACCGCCGTCGGCCCGTTGGAACCCTCGCTTACACAGGCGCACCAGTGCGAGCAGGTTGCGTTGTTTCATCGTCGACTGGTTTATCGGGGATATGTCGTCTTCGAGCTCGCCTCTTCGGATGTTGGCGGCTTCGTGTTCGATCATCGTCAACAGGGCTTCACCAGCCAACGGGTCCAGCACTCCTGTGATGTGGACATCGCCGGTGCGGTCGGTCCGGAACCTGATGCCGTAGGAGCGTTCCCGTTCGGTGGGCAGCGTCCCGTCGGGATCAGCGGCCAACAGCCAGTAGGCGAGGTGGTTGAGCCACGACTTGAACTCGAGACTCCCAGCGGCATCGATGTGTAGCCGCTGGTCGCGGACCATCAACTGATGGACCCGGCCACTGTCGGCCTTACGCAACTCCCGAACATGGTCTTCGGTCAGGTCCCCAGCCGACCACGCCTCTGCGAACAGTGGGAAGTCGATCAACCACAGACCGAGGTTCCTGGCCCCGCCGATGGGAGCGGTCGGACCGTGAGTGTGAGCAGCGAAGAACGCCGTCGTCGAGGCGATCGAGCGTTGCCGACGAGCCAACCCAATCCGGTCGGCCTCAGCTACCGCCCTGGCAGTGAGTGCAGCGGCCTTCTCTCTGACCCGCAGAACCTCGACCGTGAACATCTCGAGATCGTCCCCGTCGAGACAGGTGAACGACGCCGACGCCAACTCATCGAACCCGGCACCCAGCGCCTTCACCTGGGCCAACAAGGACTCCGACTCGTCCACTTTCGAGAACTCGACGACAGCCACAACAACACCTCCCCCAACACTCGGGGGCGAACAAACCTGAAGTTGACCGGAGAACAACCGTCCTCGAGAACCGACCACCCTCACCAGTGGGCCGGTACCGGCAACTCTATCAAACATATGTTCGATTCGCAACGGCTCCAGCCGAGAATCTTCAGAACGGAGGGGCGCCGCCTTCAGAAATGCGTCGATCGACGAACTCGTCGAGAGCATCGACCACAGCTGAGTCGATGGCGGGCTGCTCGTAGTCGGCCAGCACCTGTTTCCAGACCGTGGAAGCGCGTTGCTCCGCGGTCAGCTCCCCCTCTTCGGTCCATTGCTCGAACGTGTCGCGGGCGAAGACCAGCGGGTCGTAGAAGGCCGTCTCGAAGCGCTCCAGCGTGTGGGGTGTTCCGAAGAAGTGACCGCCGGGACCGACGTCGGTGATGGCATCGAGGGCCAGCTCGGCGTCGTCGACCGCCACCGGCTGGCAGATCTCGGCGAGTATCTGACACATCTCGACGTCGAGCACGAACTTCTCGAAGTTCGCCGTCAGCCCGCCCTCCATCCAGCCGGCGGCGTGGAACATCCAGTTCGCCCCGCCGAGGAAGGCGCCCCAGGTGTTGGTCATCGTCTCGTAGGCGGCCTGAGCATCGACCGCCACCGACGAGCTCGAACCCGACGATCGCCAAGGCAGGCCGACGTGGCGCGCCAGTTGCCCGCTCGCCAACGCCCCCTTCACCGCCTCCGGCGTACCGAAGGCCGGCGATCCCGACTTCATGTCGACGTTCGACGTGAAGGCGCCGTAGACGTTGGGCGCTCCCGGTCGGACGATCTGGGAGAGCGTCACGGTGGCCAACACCTCCATGTGCTGCAGTACCAGCGCTCCGGCGAGCGTGACCGGGGCCATCGCCCCGGCCAGGGTGAACGGAGTCATCGTGCACGCCTGGTTCATCCGGGCGAAGTCGATGATTCCCAGCGCCATCGGTATGTCGAGCTGCCGGGGAGAGTTGGTGTTGATGTTCGTGTGACAACGAGGGCGCTCGGCCAGCTCCTCGTCGGAGTCGAGCCCGTACCGAATCTTCAGGAGCTCGAATTCGTCGGTCGTCCGCTCCCGACCCCGGCAGTAGAGGAAGGGTGGCTTGTCCGTCAACGTGAGAAGGGCCCGGTTGCTGAGGAGGTGCCGGATGCTGAGATCGATGTCGGACGGCTCGACGCACGGCGCCGTCACGGCCAACACGTCGAACGACTGGCTGAGACGGAGGAAGTTCTCCTGATCGGCCAACGTCCCCGATCGGCGGCCGCCCTCGAGGTCGGAGCAGAATGGTGGACCGCCGACCGGCGCCAGCAGTAGACCGTTGCCGCCGACCGAAACGGCCCGGTCCGGGTTCGGGGCCGACAGTTCGAAGGTGCTCGGGGCCGAGCTGAGGGCCTCGGTCACCAGGTCGGGGTCGAGGCGCACCATCATCTCATCGTCGACTGCGCAGCCGGCGCCGGCGTACAGATCGCGCGCTTCGTCGAGCAGCACCCTCATGCCCTCGTCAGCCAGGTATCCGAGCGCCGAGTCGTGAATGTGGGCGACCTGGTCATCGCCGAGAACTCGCAGCGGCTCGTAGGGATTGGCCAGGCGCCCGTAGTGCAAGGTGGGGCGCGACGCCCGCATCCGTTCAGTGCGGGCGCGGCGTCGGGCCATGGCCGCAACGTATCGCCAATCCGTTCCTAGGCTTCGATCAGGTCGTAATCGTCCCACGCTCCGTCGAGGACCTCGTCGACCGGCCCGCCCATGAACCCGAGAGCGGCGGCGTAGAGGGAGCGCGTATCGATCTCGATCGGCAGGTCGCCGTCGTCCAACCGGTCGAGCCCGGCCTCGCCGACGATTCGGCCCCCGTTGACTCTCGCTCCGACCAAGAACTGCAGGCCGGCCAGGCCGTGATCGGTCCCCGAGCCGTTGTCGGCACCGCGCCGGCCGAACTCACTGGTTGTCATGACGACGACGTCGCGGTCGAGCGGGGCCACAGCCGTCAGGAAGCGGTCGATCCCGATGGCCAGATCGCCGAGCAGGCCAGCGTGGGTCGCCAACTGGTTGGCGTGGGTGTCATAGCCCCCGACGTCGATGGTCACCACCTCCGTGGACAGGTTGAGCTCGATCAGCCGGGCGGCCACATCGAGCAGGCTTCCGACCGAGCTGCGACCCAGCTCGGCGACGTCGGTCTCGGTGGCGATCTGATCGAAGATCTGAACGGCGTTGCTCGCCCGGGGAATCCCCGCCCGCACGAGCGCCAGAGCATCGGAATCGGCGCCGCCCGGCGCTGCGCTCGCGAGCATCACCTCGGCTAGAGCGCCAGCGTCCATCCCAGGTGCGGTCTGGAGGAGGAACTGCTCGGGCCGCTGAATCACGGTCGAGCTCGCCGTCCGGCCCCGGACGACGGCCCGTCCGCCTCCTAGACCGACCGCGAGGAGGGGATCGCGGCCGGCCTGGGGATGGAGATCGAGCCAGCGTCCCAGCCACCCCGTGGACCCGGGGTCGAGAGCCGCCGCCGCCCAAGCATCGGTCGCTTCGAAATGGGACCGGGACTGCCCGGGCAGGCCCACGCCGTAAGCCACGGCGAGCTCACCAACACCCCAGCGGGGCAGCAGCGGCGCGAGGGCAGGGTGCAGGCCATGATCGTCGTCGAGGGGAAGCAGGTCCTCTTCGGTCAGGCCGATGTCGGGCCGGAGATCGTGGTAGCGACCGGTGACGGGCACGACAGTGTTGAGGGCGTCGTTCCCACCAGCGAGGTTGATCACGACGAGCAGGGGACGCCGCGAATCTCCTATCGGGGCAGCCGTAGTCGTCGGCGCGTTCGAGGTCGTCGCGGTCGGGGAGGAAGTGACCGACTCGCGAACCGCGTCCGACCACGAGCAAGCGCCCAGAGCCAGGGCGCCGGCAGTTCCTCCCGCCAGCGTCAGGAATCGGCGACGCGGAAGCTGTTCATCGTTCATGCGATCACCATCTCGGGGCTCATCAGCACGGCGGCCAGAGCCTCACGGCCGCCGCGGCGCGTCGTATCGGCCTCGGACAAGGCCGCCATCGTCTGCGCCGAGAAGCCCTCGGGTCGGCCGGCGAGATGGGCAACCTCATCCCAATCGCGTCGCCGAGAGGCCCCCAGAACCGGTGCGTCGTCGTCGGTTCGCGAGGCGTAGACGCTGGCGGCGCGGAACCGTCCGACCGTCGCCGAGGGGCCGGCCCACGTGTCGGCCCCCGGATACCCACCGACATCGGGTGGGACTCCGGGTACCTGACCCATCTGGCGGAGCAGGAAGAGTCGCTGACGACTCTCGGGAAGTCCGGCCCCGGTAAGCGCCTCGACCTGGAGCAACCACTCGATCGGCGACATCACGATCGGTTCGGTGAGACCATCCAGCCCGAGCTCGACGATGGCGAGGGCCAGGCCGGCCACATCGTGTCCGGACCCCAGGAAGTCGGCGCCGAGACGATGGACCGTGGCTGGATCGGGACGTACGCCCAGGAGGAACTCGGCCAGGCGACCGGCCACGTGGCGGCCACAAGCCGGATGGGAGGTCACGGCTGCGATCACATCATCCACGTCGGCAACGGTCTTCCCGAGCAGGGTCTGCGGGGTCGGATCGTGTCGGAGGGGGAGGAACAGCGACTCGTCGAGCTCGGGCCTCCACACCCAGCCGCTCAGCGCCACGGCGGCGGCCCGGACGTCGGCCTCGGTGTAGTTGCCGACGCCGAGGCTGTAGAGCTCCAGCAGCTCTCGGCCGTAGTTCTCGTTGATCGAACCTCGGGCATTGCGGATGCCATCGAGGAACACCAGCATCGCCGGATCGGTGGTCACCTGACGGAGTAGTTGGGCGTAGTTCCCCAGGGCGTGCGCTTGCAGTAACCCGAGGTGACCGGTGAACGTGTACAGAGCTCGAACCTGGTTGGCGGCGACGGCGAAGTAGTCGTGCCAGAACCAGGCCAATCGGGCCTCGGCGGGTCGGGTCGTGGTGATCAGGTGGTCGAGCCAGGCTTGGGCGATCGGCACGACCGCCTCGACCGACAGCTCCGCAGGCACCTCGAGCTCGGCGAAAGGGTCGTCCGCCACGGCCACGCCCGCGCCGTCGGGGCGGATCAGCCGCTCGAGCGCTGAGTCGGCGTCGAGACCGACCCAGCTCGCACCGTGCGCCGCCGTGCCGCCGAAGGTCAGTCGGCGACCGATCCAGGCCAAGGCTTCATCGTTCGTCATACGCAGAGCGTCGGCGGCGAGACCGTCACGCTCGCTGAGTGGTACCTGAAGCCTCGGTAAGTTGGAGGGTACGGCTCAGTCGGCCTCGCGTCGTGGGGCTCGCATGACGTCGAACACGTTGCCCTCCGGGTCGGTGCACATCCGCCATTCGAACCCCTCCCAGCTGTGACGATCCAGGAGGGCACCGCCGAGCTCCACTATCCGCCGTTCGGCGGCCTCGAGATCAGGAACGGCAAGGTCCAGGTGCACGCGCGTCTTGGCGACCGGACGCTCTTCCACTTGCTGCAACCAGACGGTGACCTTGCGGTCGGGCGCATGGGCGAGAAACGCGAAGCCGTCCTGTTTCGCAGCGACGTCCACACCGAGCAGGCTCGACCAGAAGTCGGCCATGGCGTCGAGGTCGTTGCAGTCGATCGTCGCAGCGATGAGCAGAGGTATGTCGTCGGCCTGGAATTCGGGCACGACAAGAACCTAGCGACGGTCCGCTTCCGACGCCCGCGTCAGAACAACGAGTCCTGAACCGCCAGGGGATCGGCCTCGAAGTCGCCCAGGGGCAGCTCGAGTCCGAACAAGCGGCGGATGTCGACCACGAAGCGGTCGCCGGTCGATGGTCTCTCCACGATCAGAGCTCGACCCGACGCCGCCCGCAGGACGATGTGGTGCTGGCCCGACTCGAGCCGGGCCGGATACGGGTGAAGGCTGTCGAAGGCATCGGCGGCCGAGTCCTCGAACTCCCAATCGTCCGACGCCGGTTCGACCCGCTTGTCCCGCGCCCGGGCGATGATCTCGTGGACCCGACCGGTCCAGAGGTCGAGCTCGCCCTCCAGCACGGCGGCCGGTCGAGGCTGGACCAGACCGTCGAGCTTGCGTCTGATCGAGACCGCCTGGGGGATGCCCAGCTCGGCACTGATGCGATCCTCCAGGGCCCGCACGGCGAACCCGTCCTCGGCGTCGGCCACGACGCGGGCCCGCCAGGCGCCCTGCTCGTCGAGGCGTTCGTGCAGGCGGGGTGCCGTCGATGTTCCGACCTTCACCGAACCGTCGCGAAACGCGGCCAGGTACAGCTTGTTGGGCTGGCGGAGGTGCTGGAGAACCGCCGGGTCGAGCTCTCCAGCCGCCTTTGTGTGGGCGTGGTGGAGCTGTGAGGCGAAGGTGGCGTCACTGGCCGCACACCGGTCGCACAGTCGGCCGTCATGCAGAGGTGGGTTGTCGCAGTCGATCCAGGCGTGGGACGAATTGCGGAAGGGCTTGTGGCCGAGACAGCGCCGGGGCGTGCCCGGACCGGCCGCATAGTTGAGCTCCAGCCCGACCACGTCGACGAGGACCGACGGCGCCGTAGGAGGCCGCCGTTGCCGAAGCTGCGGCCTGCCGTCTCGCCAGCTCAAACCGGTCAGGAGCAGGGACTCGATCACGTCTCGATGATGATCACCGGACGCGGGGTGAGAACAGCCCGGCCGGTAGGTGGGAGTTGGGCCATTCGGCGTCGGTCACGATGGCGGCGGCCAGCCGGCCGATCTCGTCGCCCGACTTGGCGGCGGCACCGCAGCCACCGACAGCGACGGCCACATTGTCATCCACCCAGCCGATGTAGGGCAGGTCGGTGGAGGTGTACGTGACGACACAAGGCCGGTGATCGTGCCAGGTGATCGTCCGGTCGGGGAGCAACGACCGAAGTGATGCCACCAGGGCTTCGGCCTCGACCTCCGAACCGCCCCGGTTGAACCAGGGCCCGATGTCGGCTGCCGTACCCGCCACTTCCATCGGGAGCGAGTCCCCGCCGATCTTGATGAGCGTGCGCCCGTTCGAGAAACGCACCGGCGGTACCCAATAGAGCCCGTCCAGCTCCGGATGGTCGGGGTCGTCGAGTATCAGTGAGGGAAGCGGCCCGGGCCCCAGCTCGGCCCGCACGATCGTACGCAGTCGTCGTTCGATTTCGAGGTCGATACCGACGAGCTCGGCGCCATAGGCGCCGGTCGCCAGCAGGATCCGGTCGGCCTGGATGGTGGATCCCGCAACGTCGAGCTCGACGCCGGCCCCGTTGGGCCTGACCGCCTCGACAGGTGCCGGGACGACGTGTCCGCCGGCCCGTTCGACGAGCTTCGCCTGGGCCCGGACCATGAGCCGAGGGTTGACCAGCCCGGCCGGCGGACCCTCGTAGGCGATCATATGCCCGCCACCTTCCGGCGCGCGTATGCCGGTGCGGGAGTACAGCAGAGCGGGGTCCATGGCCCTCACATCGGCGCCGAGCTCGGCACCGTGGCCTCGGGCCACCTCGGCGTCCGGGGCGATCACGGCCAGGCCGACCGGGCTGTGGAAGGAGACCCCCGACCGGGTGGCGATGTCGCCGTACCGCTCGATGGACCGGACCGCCAGCTCGGCCCACTGAGGGGAGAAGGCACTTATGCGGGTGACCCGTCCCTCGTCGTAGTGGCTCGAGAACGGCCCCGATGACGACGCGTAATCCGGTGGTTCGGGCGAGGCGAGCAGGGCCGTCGTCACGCCCGATTCGGCGAGGTGACGGGCGGCTGCCGACCCGATCGGGCCGCCGCCGACCACGGCCACATCGACCCGGTTGTTCTCCGATGCACTCACGGAGCCGAGTCTCCCAGAGTGATCGAGCTGCGTCTACGGTGGGCGGACCGTCAGAGTCCGAGGGAGGCCTGTGGCCGACGATGCGAACGAGGCCGCCGAGCAGGCTCCCCGTCGCCGTCGGGGCGGACGGCGGGAGCGGACCGCCCGACCCGGCGCCGACTCCCTTGTCGAGCAGCGGCCCTTCGCCCAACCGACCCGCCACTTCGAACCCACCCGGGTAGTCGGCGACGACGAGCTCGAAGCCATCCACGAGGCCTCGCTACGAGTGCTTCGCGACATCGGCATGGACGTGCTCGATCCCGACGCGCGACGCCTGCTGGCAGCGGCCGGGGCCGACGTTGTCGCGGGGGGTGACCGCGTCCGCTTCGACCCGGAAATGGTGCTCGACTTCATCGCCAGCTGCCCGGCTGAGTTCACTCTCCACGCCCCGAACCCGGACCACGACCTCCGCATGGGCGACGGCCGGGTCGCCTTCACCGCGGTCGCCAGCGCTCCCAACGTCGAGGATGCGGCCGGTGGACGCCGGACCGGCAACCGCGAGGACTTCCGGAACCTGCTGCGGCTGTCGCAACACCTCAATGCCGTGCATCTCCACGGCGGCTACCCCGTCGAGCCCGTCGACATCCACGCGTCTGTGCGCCATCTCCATGCCACCCACGACCTGCTGACCCTCAGCGACAAGGTCATCCACGCCTACAGCCTCGGGCGGCAGCGCAACCGGGATTGCCTGGAGATGGCCCGCATCGCCCGGGGGGTCAGCGACGACCAGCTCGACGACGAGCCGTCGATCTTCTCCATCATCAACACCTCGTCGCCCCTGCGCCTCGACGTCCCGATGCTCCAGGGGATCATGGAGTTCTCGGCCCGGAACCAGCTGATCGTCATCACTCCGTTCACGCTCGCCGGCGCCATGGCGCCGGTAACGATTCCCGGCGCGGTCGTGCAGCAGAACGCCGAGGCCCTCGCCGGAATGGTCATGACCCAGGTCGTCCGCCGCGGGTCCCCGGTGATGTACGGGGGCTTCACCTCGAACGTCGACATGCGGTCGGGGTCGCCCGCCTTCGGCACTCCCGAGTACATCCAGTCGGCGCTGCTCGGGGGTCAGCTGGCCCGCCGGTACGGGGTGCCCTACCGGTCGTCGAACGTCAACGCCTCGAACGCGCTCGACGCCCAGGCCGGCTACGAGTCCGTGTTCTCGCTGTGGGGGGCGGTCATGAGCGGGGCCCACATGGTCATGCACGGGGCCGGGTGGATGGAGGGCGGCCTCAAAGCGTCGTTCGAGAAGATGGTGCTCGACGCCGACCTGCTGTCGATGGTCGGTGTCTTCCTCGAACCGCTGACCATCGACGCCGACACACTGGCGCTCGACGCCATCGCCGATGTGGGGCCGGGCGGCCACTTCTTCGGCACCGACCACACCCAGAGTCGTTACCGCGACGCCTTCTACGCTCCGATGATCTCCGACTGGCGCAACTACGAGAGCTGGGCCGAGGCCGGGTCACCGACGGCCGATCGGAAGGCCGCCGAGCTCGTCAGCCGGCTGCTCGCCGAGTACGAACCGCCGGCGCTCGCCGACGACAGGCGCGCCGAGCTCGACGAGTTCGTGGCCAAACGGGTCGAAGAGGGCGGCGTCGCCACCGACTTCTGACGAGGGGCGGCGGTTCGGCTTCCTAGTGGAAGACCCAGAGGCCGACGGGAGCCCGGCGCTCCTCGATGAGAAGTGAGATGACCTCGGTCAGCTCGTCGGCCCGCTCGTGCCACTCCTCAGAGGTGGTGACCGCCATGCCGAGGGCGGCGACCTGCACCAGGTTGTGCTGGGCATATTCGTCGGCTTCTACATCGGGGGCCTGGGTCCAGTGCGGGTACATGCGCCATTCGCCATCAGCACAGGCATAGACGTCGCCCTCGACCGCCACGTCGTACTTGGTCATCTCGACCAGGAGGGTGGCCTCGGTGCCGATTCCACCTTGATCGAGCTTGCGGCACAGGTTGTTCACGAAGGTGTTCACGGCGCTGCGGAGCTCTTCCCCCGAACCGCCGGTCAGCCACAGGTTCTCGAGCTGGGCCAGGAGCGGATCGCCGATGGTCGAGCGCGTGCGCTTGCCCGAGGCGGGCAGCGTGAACAGCGCCGATACGGCATAGCCGTCGAGGCTGCCGTCGTCGCTCGTGTCGACCACGGCCCGAGCATTGCTGGAGCACGACCCGGTGGGGGCGGTGTGCTGCATCGTCCAGGTGACGACCGGGCGGTCCCAAGGAGCCACGATGCTGCGGTGGCGGCGCCGCTTCGACGCCTGGGCCAGAAGCCAGGTGGCCGAGAACCCGGCGAAGACAACGGTCAGGGCGACCAGCCACCAGGGGAGGGCATCGCCCTCCTGGGAGCCGGCCCCGTCGCTGTCCCCGGCACCGGGCTCGGTTGCGGCCGAGGCATCGTCGTCCGCCGCCTCGGGGAATCCGGAGTCGTCGCCGGCATTGGGGAATCCGCTGTCGTCGCCGGCATTGGGGAATCCGCTGTCGTCGACATCGACCGATTCGGATTGCTCGCTGCTGGGTTCGGCTTCGGCGATCGTCGTCTCGACCGGAGCGGTTGTCTGGGGCGCTGCGCTCGTCGACGGGGCCACCGTGGTGGCCGGGGTCGGGGCGTCGCCCTCGATCCTGATGGCCGCCGTGCCCTGGTCGGGGCCGCCGACACCCTGGAGCGCCACCAGCACCATCTGCGGTTCGCCGGAACCCGGTACTCGCACCGCGGACGTCGGCGTGCCGAGACGGGCATCGGGGGGATCGCCGAAGGCCTGCCCCGGCCGAGCCACGGGTTGGTAGAAGGCAAGGTTGATCCGCTCGTACTGGCCACTCAGGTAGGTGAGGCTCAGGCGCTCGCCGGGCGTGGCGATCACACCGACGACGAGGAAGCACTCGGTGGCCAGCTGCACCGTGGTGGTCTCGCCCATCACCACCGGTTGGGGGAGGCCATCGAAGGCCGCCTGAGCGGCCGAGCAGTTGTACTGGCTCTCGATCAGTGGCATCTGGGTCTGGCCGGATGCCGCCGATGCGGAGGCGACGGTAAGCAGGAACGCGGTCGTGAGCGCGACAGTGAGCTTTGCCATGCCGGACAGTGTGGCATGGCTCGCGCGGAGGGTGTTAACCCATCCGCTCCGCGTGGTCAGACGGGGCGAACCTCCAGGGCCTCGGGACCCTTGCGACCGGGACCGATCTCGAACTCGACGACCTGGCCAGGCTCGAGCGTGCGGAAGCCCTCGCCGGCGATGTTGCTGTAGTGAACGAAGACGTCGTCGCCGTCGTCGCGGGAAATGAATCCGTAGCCCTTCTCGTTGTTGAAGAACTTCACGGTGCCATTGGCCATGGGGGTACTGCTTTCTTTCGTGGGCCGGATGGGTCCGAACCGCTCCGCCTTGTGCGGATTGATTCCAATCTACGGCGGCGCAGTGACGTTCGTGCCCGTCCATCGGCCCGCCGGATGTCACACCGCCACCGGCGACGTTCCTACCGAGCTCCCGGCCGCCGTCCACACAGGCATCGTCTCGCTCGCCGGATCGAACTCGCGCAGCCAGCTCGTCATCCATGGCGGGTCGACCAGGGTGTCGGGATGGAAGTCCCGGGTGATAGACGATGCCGCGACCGGCAATAGCACGAAGGCCAGGCTGAAGCCCCAGCCCACCAGTCGGAGCCAACGGACGGGATTGAGGGCGTGAGCCCGTCGACAGAACAGCGCCAGACCGCCCACGATCGTGAACCCGATCAGAGCGGCGAAGGCCACCGACAGGGCCAGCCAGTATCGCCTGCGGGCGCCGGCGGTGGCCACGAAGACGTCGTGGGCGATGCCCTTGTGCTCGACCTCTTCGGCCAGGTGCCACAGGAACAGCGTGGCGGCGACCTCGTCGGCACCACCGAACAGGCGTCGTAGCGACGACTCGGCCCAGCGGGCAGAACTGAAGGCGATGATCTCGAAGGCGGCGGCGAACGCCACACCGAACGCCGGGCTGCGGCTACGGAGCCGCTGGAAGATGAAGCGACCCAGTCGATCGAGGCCCCGCGCCACGCCGCTCGCCTCGAGGAGCTGCCGGTTGAAGTCGCGGTGGGCCCGGAAGTGGCTGGCCTCCTGGGCCGCCCAGACGGCCGCCCGCTCCGTCAGCGTCGGATCATCGACGTCTCGGGCCGCAGCCCGCACTGCCGAGATCACATAGGGCTCGGCGTGGGGCATGAGCAGTGAGATGGCATTGGCTCCCGCCGCGAACTCGGGCAGCTGGGGATGCCAGCCATCGACGTCGACATCGGTCCAGTCGAACCGCACCCGCCGGGCCCTGGCTCCGTCGCTCGCCATGGCGTTCCATCGGCGAACGCTCACCCGGTATTGAGCCGGGACTCGGCCTCAGGCCTGAGGGACGAGCGCCAGCTGCCGGGACTGGGCCACCAAGGTCCCCGAATCGTCCCAGGCCACGGCGTCGGCCTCGAACATGCCGTTGGTGATGTATGAGGTCGTCATCTGGATCTGCAGCCATTCGCCGACCGGCCGGCTCCGGACGTGCACGGTCATCTGCACCGTCGGTACCCAGCCCACGTCGAGCTCGGTGTTGAACACCGTCGGCGGGAAGCCGTCGCATGCCATGACGACCGCCAGGCTGTCGAGGGGTTCATCGTCGTGCAGTCGGAACCAACCGCGGACGGTCGCCGTCGTCGGGTCGGCGGCGGTGAAGGCGTCGGCGGGGTGAAGCCGCATGTCGACCTGGCCGGCGAAAGCAGGCGGGAAGGGCTCGTTGGGCTCGATGACGATGCACTGGTCGGGCGCCGGGATCTCGGGGCGCTCGGCCAGTACGAGAGTCGCCCCGCTGGCGGCGTCGAGATCGCCGCTGATGACCGTGCCGGTCTGGATCAGCCGGTCATCGCCGATCATGTCGACCCGGGTCGTGTCGAAACGCCGGCCCTGCTTGAGCGGGCTGGTCGTCAGGCGCACCGATCCGGAGCGCCCCGGGCTCAGGAACTCGGCCGACAGGGCCACCACGTCGGGGCGGCCGCTGGCGTGCAAGGCAGCCCGACCCAGGATCGCCATCAGGTAGCCACCGTTGGCGTTGCCGAGGATGTCCCAACCCGGCACGATCTCGGCGCCGAGGCCGCGGTCGTCGGTCGGGTGGACGGCCGTGGCGGCCGCGAAGTTGCCCACCTCAGCCGAGAAGCGTCTGGCTGTCGACGACAAACAGAATGACCAGCAGCACGATCACCGCCGCGTTCATGGCTGATGCCCACCACTTGTAGCGGTGGTCAGCCGCAAAGAGCCGGCGAATGCTCAACACGTTGAACACGACGGCCACCACACCGATCAGCACGCCGATCACGGCACCGACGTTGGCGGTTACCCCGACCAGGGGAGCCACGAACGGGAAGACGACGTAGGTGAGGGTGCACCTGATGCCGGAGATCAGGACCGACTTGCTGAAGACGCGCTCGGCTCCGTCGGATCCCTCGGCTGTGCTCGACGCGACTGCGGTCTCGGACATGGCACGCTCAGCGTAGCCAGCCCGGGGGTCCGCCCGGTCGTCGCACCGGCCGTGTTACTGTCGTACAGATGTTCGTTCTCGGAATCGACCCGGGCCTGACCCGGTGCGGGTACGGCTGCATCGAATGGTCCGGGCCCAGCCGGGTGCGGGCCGTGTCGGCCGGCGTCATCAAGACCGATGCCAAGACGCCTCTTCCCGAACGCCTGGCCACCCTCCAGAGCGAGGTCGCCGAGCTCGTCTCCGAGCTGTCGCCGTCGGTGCTCGCCATCGAGCGTGTGCTCTTCCAGGTCAACGTGCAGACCGCCATGACGGTCGGATACGCGTCGGGGGTCGTCATGGCCGAAGCGGCGCGATCGGGCTGCGATGTCGTTCAGTACAGTCCCAACGAGATCAAGCTCGCCGTCACCGGATGGGGCGGCGCCGACAAACAGCAGGTCGAACGTATGGTGCGCGCCCAACTCGGCATAGACCACGAGCTCCGCCCCGTCGACGCCGCCGACGCCATCGCCGTGGCGCTCTGCCATGCGGCGGTAACCGGTATTCCCACACCGGCCGGAGCCGGCTCGTGATCGGCTCGCTGCGCGGCACGCTTCTCGATCGCGATCATGTCGGCTCCGAGCTGCTGATCGAGGTCGGCGGTCTCGGCCACCGGGTTCAGGTCACGCCCGAGCTGTCCACCCGCGTCGGGGCTCCCGGCGACGAGGTCTTCGTACACGTGCACCACCACCAGCGAGAAGACGCCCAGGTGCTCTACGGCTTCGCCACGATCGACGAGCGGCGCGTGTTCGAGGCGTTGATCTCCGCCCACGGCGTCGGGCCCGCTCTCGGGCTGGCCATCCTCAGCGTGCACGGCCCGGCCGAGCTCAAATCGGTGCTCGCCGCCGAGGATGTCGATGCCCTCTGCCTCGTGCCGGGGGTCGGCAAGAAGACTGCCACCCGCCTACTGGTCGAGCTCAAGTCCAAGCTCGACCTCCCCGACGTCGACCTGGCCGCCCTCGACCGGCCCACCCCCGAGGAGGCCCCGGGTCCCCACACCGAGGTGCGCCAGGCCCTCGAGTCGCTCGGGTACACCGGCGACGAGGTGCGATCCGTCCTGCGCCGCCTGCCCGCTGACGGCGACCCGGCCATCCTCACCCGCGATGCCCTTCGCCTGATGGCCGAGGGAGTCTGATGCGCGAAGAACTGCTGTCACCTGGAGCCAACGACGACGAGCGCGTGCTCGAGGACCGAGACGAGCCGGGGCTCCGACCCCAGAGCCTCGACGACTTCGTCGGTCAGGACGAGCTCAAGGCACACCTCCGGGTCATGCTCGAGGCGGCTCGCCGCCGGGAGCAGGCCATGGGCCACATGCTCTTCGCCGGTCCGCCCGGCCTCGGCAAGACCACCCTCGCCGGCATCATCGCCAACGAGATGGGCGCCACGATCCACGTCACCTCGGGCCCGGCGCTCGAGAAGGGCGGCGACCTGGCGGCCATCCTCACCAAGCTCGAGGACGGCGACGTGCTGTTCATCGACGAGATCCACCGTCTGGCCCGCCCGGTGGAAGAAGTCCTCTACCCGGCCATGGAGGACTTCCAGCTAGACCTCGTGCTCGGCAAGGGCCCGGCCGCCCGCACCATGCGCCTGCCGGTGGCACGCTTCACCCTCATCGGGGCTACGACCCGCACAGGGCTCATCACCGGACCGCTACGCGACCGCTTCGACTACCCGGCCCGGCTCGACTACTACGAACCCGACGAGCTGAGATCGATCGTGCTTCGGGCCGCCGGCATCCTCGGCGTCGACGTCGATGAGGCCGGAGCAGTCGAGATCGCCCGACGCAGCCGGGGCACGCCCCGCATCTCCAACCGCCTGCTCCGCCAGGTGCGCGACTACGCCACCGTCGAACGAGGCGGCCACATCGACGCCGAGGTCGCCCGCGACGGCCTCGAGTTCTTCGGGGTCGATCGGCTCGGCCTCGACAAGGCGACCCGGTCCCTGCTGAGCGCCGTCTGCGAACGCTTCTCCGGAGGACCGGTCGGACTCAAGACCCTGTCGATCAGCATCAGCGAACCGACCGAGACGGTCGAAGACGTCTACGAGCCCTACCTGATCCAGCAGGGCCTGCTCATGCGAACCCCCCAGGGCCGGGTTGCCACGGCCGCGGCCTGGGAGCACCTCGGCCTGACCCCGCCGGTGTCGAGCCCCGACGCGACGCCGCCCCCCGGCCTCTTCGACTGACCGGGTCGTCCCGACCCGTAGGATCGGGCGGCGATGACGACGATCGGCGAGTTCGACTACGACCTGCCGGACGGAAGGATCGCCCAGCACCCGATCGCCGACCGCAGCGACGCCCGGCTGCTGGTCGACCGGGGGAGCGCTCCTCCCGACCATCGCCGCGTCCACGAGTTGCCGGCGCTCCTGGCGCCCGGCGACGTGGTCGTCGTCAACGACACGCGAGTGCTGCCCGCCCGCCTGATGGGCCGGCGCCCCAGCGGCGGCAAGACGGAGATCCTGCTGCTCCACCCCGACGGACCGGCGGCCCTCGCTCTGGGGCAGGCCGAATCGCAGTGGGAGGTACTGGTCCGACCCAGCCGAAAGGTGGCTCCGGGGACGACCCTCACCATCGCCGGCACCGATGAGCTGACGGTCGAGATCGGGGCCGACCTGGGGGAGGGGCGGCGCCGCGCCGTGCTGCGCTCCGCCGACCTGGAAGCCGCCCTGGCCGCAGTCGGGTCGATGCCGTTGCCGCCGTACATAACCGAGGAACTGGAGGACCCCGACCGCTACCAGACCGTCTACGCCCGCACACCGGGTAGCGCCGCCGCGCCGACGGCCGGTCTCCATCTCACGACCGAGCTGCTGGCGGCGTTGAGAAGCAGGGGGGTCGAAGTCGCCACCGTCGAGCTCGTGGTGGGCCTCGACACCTTCCGGCCGGTCACCGTAGACCGGCTCGACGACCACCTGATGCACTCGGAGAGGTACCGGGTCCCGGACTCCACGGCGGCTGCCATCGAGAGAGCCGAGCGGGTGGTGGCCATCGGCACCACGACGGTGCGGGCTCTCGAATCGGCCCATCGATTCGGACCGGCGGGCGCGACCGACCTGTTCATCCGCCGCCCCTTCGACTTCGAGGTGGTCGACCTGCTGATGACGAACTTCCACCTGCCGAGGTCCACACTGCTTGTGATGATCGAAGCCTTCGTCGGACCCCGCTGGCGCGCCCTCTACGAGGCCGCTCTGGCCGGCGACTACCGATTCCTCTCCTTCGGCGACGCCATGCTGCTCGACCGGCACGCACCGTGAGAGCCGACTTCACGCCGGCGTCGGTCGACGGGGCCGCCCGTACGGGAGTGGTCACCACGGCTCGGGGCAGCTTCCGTACCCCTTGTTTCATGCCGGTGGGCACCCGCGGCGCAGTCAAGTACCTCGACGCCGCCGACATGGAGGCCCTCGGGGCCCAGGTCGTGCTCGCAAACACCTACCACCTCATGCTGCGTCCGGGTGCCGACGTGGTCGAGTCCCTCGGCGGCCTCAGCGCCATGAGCGGGTGGCCGGGACTCACTCTGACCGACTCGGGCGGTTACCAGGTCTTCTCCCTGGAACCGACAATCGACGACGGGGGCGCCGAGTTCCGGTCGGTGTACGACGGCTCGACCCACACGCTCACCCCGGAGGGCGCCGTCGACCTCCAGATCGCCCTCGGCGCGGACATCCAGATGGTGCTCGACGTGTGCTCGGCCCTGCCCAGCCCCGACGACGTCATTCGAGTCGCCCTCGACCGCACGGCCGCCTGGGCCGAGCGGGCCCGGCGCCGCTTCCTCGACCACCCCACGGCGAGCGAGTGGCAGAGCCAGTTCGGAATAGTCCAGGGCGGCCTCGACGGTGCGATGCGACGAGAGAGCGCCGAGCGCACCGTCGCCCTCGGCTTCGACGGTTACGCCGTCGGGGGCCTGTCGGTCGGCGAGGCCCGCACCGAATGGCACGACGCCCTGACCTCGGCCGTCGACGCGTTGCCCGCCGATCAGCCCCGGTACTTCATGGGTCTCGGCGATCCGGCCGGCATAGTCGACGCGGTAGCTCGTGGCATCGACATGTTCGACTGCGTGCTGCCGACCCGCCTGGGCCGCCACGGCACGCTGCTCACGTCCGAGGGCCGGCTCAACATCACCCGGGCCGAGTACACCCGATCCGACGACCCGATCGATTCGGCGCGGCCCGACAGCCCCGTCGCCGGCTACTCGCGCGGCTATCTACGACACCTGTTCCAGGTGAACGAACCCACCGCCAAACGCCTGGCGACGCTGCACAACCTGCACTGGTTGTTCGCCTTCGTCACCGATCTCGGACAGGCGATCGAACAAGGTCGTCTGCAGTCCTTCACCGACGAGGTGCATGCGGTCTGGGGCTGAGCGGTAGCCTCGGGGGCTGAGTTTCACCGGGAGATCCGAATGGGCAACCTCATATTCCTCGCCGTCATATTCCTCGGGTTCTGGGCGGTCCTGATCCTGCCGCAGCAACGACGCATGAAGGCCCACCAGGCCCTTCTCGCGTCGGCGTCGGCCGGCGATCGGATCCTCACGGCCTCGGGCCTGTACGGCACCATCACCGAGGTCCTCGACACGGCGATCTACGTCGAGATCGCCGAGGGCATAGAGATCCTTGTCAACAAGGGTCAGATCGCCGAGATCCTCGACCACTTCCCGACCGAAGCCCCACCCGAGGACGCCCACGCCGAAGACGAGGCCTGACCGGCCCGTGCCCCGCAACCAACTCGTCTTCCTGGTCGGCATCGTCGTCGCCTCGATAGCGGCGCTCGTCGGCACGCTCGTGGCCGGCAATGAACCGCTTCTCGGGCTCGACCTGCAGGGCGGCATCTCGGTTCGCTACCGGGCCACGGAGCCGGTCGAGAACCAGGAGCAGATCGATCAGGCGGTCGAGATCATCCGCAACCGGGTCGACGGTCTCGGCGTCGCCGAGCCGGAGATCCAGGCCCAGGGCGACGGCATCCTCGTGTCACTGCCCGGTGTCGAAGACAAAGAACGCGCCCTCGAGCTCGTGGGCGACACGGCCGTCATGCGCTTCCGGCCCGTGCTCGAGGAGCTGCCTCTGGGCTCGACGGAGCGACCGGTCAGCCTGCCCGACGACGCCCCGCTCGACGACGCCGGCTTCACGCCGCTAGACGCCATCGAAGAAGACGACATCATCGTCGTGTCCACCAACGTCGACACCGCCTTCCCCGGCCGGTACGTCCTGGGCCCGGCCGGAATGACCGGCGAGGGCCTCAGCGACGCTCAGGCCCGCTTCACGGGCATCGAATGGATCGTCTCTGTCGACCTGAAGGGCGGTGAGATCGGCGAGGACGCGTTCCGGCGACTCACCGAGCTGTGCAGCGCCGGCGTCAGCGCCGAATGCCCGGGCGACTTCGACGGCTCCGGCCAGCTCCGAGGCCGCATCGCAGTCGATCTCGACAACGAGGTCATCTCCGCACCGTTCGTACAGGCCCCGGACCTGGGGGACTCGTTCCAGATCTCGGGATCCTTCACCGAGGAGAGCGCCGACGAGCTCGCTCTGAAACTCCGCTTCGGCGCACTCCCGATACAGCTCGAACCCGAGAACCAGCAGATCGTGTCGGCGACGATCGGCCAGGATGCTCTCGACGCAGGGGTAATCGCCGGACTGATCGGCCTTGTCCTCGTCGCCGCCTACATCATCGGTATCTACCGGATGCTCGGTGTTGTGGCCATGGTCAGCCTGGCCATCTCGGCGGCGCTGTTGTGGTCGATCATCTCGTTCCTCGGCGAGTACCAGGGCCTCGCCCTGACCCTGGCCGGCATCACCGGGATCATCGTGTCGATCGGTGTTTCGGTCGACTCGAACATCGTCTACTTCGAGCACTTGCGTGAAGACGTACGAAACGGGCGCACGGTGCGCACCGCGGTCAACAAGGCCTTCCCCGTGGCGTTCTCCACGATCGTCAAGGCCGATGTCGCCTCGCTGATCGGCGCCGTGCTGCTGTACTGGCTGACCGTCGGCGCCGTACGAGGGTTCGCCCTCTACCTCGGCATCGCCACCCTGCTCGACCTCGTCGCCACCTACTTCTTCATGGGGCCGGCCGTGCAGTGGCTGGCCCGGCGCCCCGGAATCGCCGGTTCGCCGGCGCTGATCGGAATCCCGGGGGTCAGCTCCGAACGCGTCGGCACGGGGGACGAGACATGACCGGACCCATGTCACTCGGTCGCTCCTTCGACTTCCCGGCCCTGTGGCGGCGGGCTCTCGTCCTGTCGGCGGCGCTGGTCGTCATCAGCCTGCTCGCCCTCGTCGTACGCGGCCTCAACCTCGGCATCGACTTCGAGGGCGGCACCAGTTTCGAAGTCCGTACCGAGAACAGCATCGACGACGTCACATCAGCTTTGCCCGCCGGAATCGCAGCCGAAGCCCGAATTCAGGAGGTCATCGACGACGAGACCGGCGACCGGCTCGTTCGGGTGCGCAGCGCGGTCGAGGATCCGGTCGAGGTCGAAGAGCTGCGCGGAATCCTGAGCGGCCAGGGGGAGATAGCCGCCTTCGAGTCGGTCGGACCCACCTGGGGCCAGGAGATCACCGACAAGGCCGTTCGGGCCCTCGTCTTCTTCTTCATCGCCATCGCCCTCTACATATCGGCGAGGCTCGAGTGGAAGATGGCCCTGGGCGCGCTGGCCGCCGTCGCCCACGACATCATCGTCAGCGTCGGCGTGTACGCCGTGTTCGGGTTCGAGGTGACCCCGGCCACCTTGATCGCTTTCCTGACGATCATGGGCTACTCGCTCTACGACACGATCGTCGTCTACGACAAGGTCCGCGAGATCACGGCCCGGGTCGGGGCGACCGGCCGCTACACCTACACCGAGATGATGAACCTGGCCCTGAACCAGGTCCTGGCCCGCTCGATCAACACCACGATCTCATCGATCCTGCCCGTGCTGTCGATGTTGTTCATCGGCTCGTTCATCCTCGGGGCGACCACGCTGTCGGAGTTCTCCATCGCGCTGCTCGTAGGCCTGATCGTCGGCGGCTACTCGTCGCTGTTCGTGGCCTCGGCGGTCGTCACCTACCTGAAGGAACGTGAGCCCGAGTACGAACAGATCGCCAAGCGGGTCGCCAAGCGATCCGGCGACGCGGGCGGCGCCACGCGCCAGGTCACCGCCGAGGACGCCACATTCGGCATCCAGGCCGGTCGCATGCGCAAACCGGCGGCTGCCCCGTCGTCGAAGTCGGAGAGCGGAGACGCTCCCACACCGACAAAGACCAAGAAGAAGGCGGGACCAGCCCCCGCCACCGCCATTCCGCCCCGGCCCCGCAAGACCAAGCGCAAGAAATGACCGACATCGCCGGGTTCGTGCGGGACATCCCCGACTTTCCCGAACCCGGCGTGGTGTTCAAGGACATAAGCCCGCTCCTCGCCGACCACGACGCTTTCTGGGCGGCCATCGACGCCATGGCGGCACCGTGGGCCGAACGGGGCGTCGACTACGTCGTCGGAATCGAGGCCCGAGGCTTCATATTCGGTCCGCCGATCGCCGGGCGTCTCGGCATCGGCTTCGTTCCCGTGCGAAAGCCCGGCAAGCTTCCCGCCGAGACAACCTCCATGAGCTACGAGCTCGAATACGGGATCGACACCGTCGAGATCCACACCGACTCGCTCCAATCGGGCGACCGGGTGGTAATCGTCGACGACGTACTCGCCACGGGCGGAACACTCGATGCCACCGCGTCGTTGGTACGGTCGATAGGAGCCGAACCGGTCGGGTTGGGCGTGCTCATCGAGCTCGAATTCCTCGCCGGGCGGGATCGGCTGGCCGAATACGAACTGCATGCCGTGATCGGAGTGCCCTGACATGCCCGCTGTGACCCGAGTCCTCCCGTGGCGGCGCCAGACCGTTCGCGTCGAGGGTGAGCTCACGGCGATCGTCGACGCCTACCGCCAGACCGACTCCGACGCCTCGATCGAACGTATCCAGAAGGCGTACCACATGGCCGCCGCCGCCCACGGCGAACAACGCCGCAAGAGCGGTGAGAGCTACATCAGCCACCCGCTCGCCGTCGCCAAGGTCGTCGCCGAGTTCGGCCTCGACGACGTTTCGATCGCCGCGGCACTGCTCCACGACGCGGTCGAGGACACCGACATCGATCTGGCCACGATCGAAGAGGACTTCGGCTCCGATGTGGCCCGGGTCGTCGACGGCGTCACCAAGCTCGACCGCGTCCATTTCGACTCCAAGGAGGATCAGCAGGCGGCGTCGGTGCGCAAGATGATGATCGCCATCGCCCAGGACATTCGGGTGCTGATCATCAAGCTGGCCGACCGGCTCCACAACATGGAGACCATCGCCGCCCTGCCGGCCTGGAAACAGGAGCGCACCGCCCGCGAGACCCTCGACATCTACGCCCCACTGGCCCATCGGCTCGGCATGCAGGAGCTCAAGCAGCGCCTGGAGGACCTTTCGTTCGCCGCCGCCGAGCCCAAGCAGTACGCCGAACTCGAGTCGATGGTGTCGGCGCGCGCGCCAGAGCGCGACATCTACCTGACGCAGCTGATCGGCGACATCGAAGCCCGTCTCGACGAGCTCAAGATCGAGGCCAAGGTCACCGGACGGCGCAAACACCTCTGGTCGATCTACGAGAAGATGGTCGTGCGGGGTCGACCCTTCGACGAGATCCACGACCTGGTCGGCGTACGGGTGATCGTGCACTCAGTCCGCGACTGCTACGCCGCCCTCGGGTCGATCCACTCGGCCTGGAAGCCGGTGCAGGGCCGCTTCAAGGACTACATCGCCATGCCCAAGTTCAACCTCTACCAGTCGCTGCACACGACGGTCATCGGGCCGCTGGGCAAGGACGTCGAAGTCCAGATCCGCACCGCCGAGATGCACGCCCGGGCCGAACACGGCGTCGCCGCCCATTGGGGATACAAGGACACTGCGCCCACCGGCGAGATGGCGTGGCTCAGTCGCATCCTCGAGTGGGAACAGGAGACGTCAGATCCGTCGACGTTCATGTCGAACCTCAAGACCGACCTCGACCAGGACGACGTCTTCGTCTTCACGCCCAAGGGCGACATCGTGGAGCTCCCGGTCGGAGCGACCCCGGTCGACTTCGCCTTCCAGATCCACACCGAGGTCGGCCAGCGCACCACCGGCGCCCGGGTCAACGGCCGCCTGGTGCCGCTCGACACCCGCCTGCAGTCCGGAGACCGCGTCCAGGTGATAACGAGCAAGAACCCCGACGCCGGTCCGAGCAAGGACTGGCTCAGCTTCGTCGCCACCCCCAAGGCCGCCAACAAGATCCGCAGCTGGTTCAGCCGGGAACGCCGCCACGAGTACATCGACAACGGCCGCGACGAGCTCACGTCCGCCCTACGCCGGGCCGACCTGCCCGTTCAGAAGGTCCTGAAAGGCGAACTGCTCCGGTCGATCGCCGGGGACATGAACTACGCCGAGCTCGAGGCCCTGTTCGAGGCCATCGGCGCCGGGCACGTGTCGGCCCGCACTGTCGTCAACCGCATCAACAAGGCGTTTGCGCCCGGTGAGTCGGCCACGGACCTCCAACGCCCCGAGACGTTCAGCGGCGTGCGCAAGTCCAATCGCCGCAGTTCCGTCACCGGTGGCGTCCACGTCGAGGGCCTCGACGACCTGATGGTGAGGCTGGCCAGCTGCTGCACCCCGGTGCCCTCCGACCAGATCGTCGGCTTCGTGACCAGGGGCCGGGGCGTCTCTGTGCACCGGGCCGACTGCGCCAACGCTCGATCCCTGGGCGCCGAGCAGAGCGATCGGCTTATCGATGTCACCTGGGACGACCGTCACGACGGCCTCCTCGAGGCCTCGGTCGAGGTCGCTGCCCTCGACAGGCCTCGCCTGCTCAGCGACGTGTCGGGCGTCATGGCGTCGCATCAGATCAACGTCGTCGGTGTCGAGTCGACGACCGGCGCCGACCGGATCGCCCACATGCGTTTCGACTTCGAGTTCGCCGACCCGGCTCACCTCGACGCCATGCTCAACGCCGTGCGCCGAGTCGACTCGGTCTACGACGCCTACCGCGTGCTGCCCGGCGGCTCCACGGACGACATCGTCAGCCAGAGCGCGGGCTAGCCTGGCCCGCCGTGGCCAAGCCCCATTTTCAAGCCCTCCGGGGCACGCGCGACGTGCTGTCGCCCGAGTCGGAACGACAGCGCGAGCTCGTCGCCGTCTTCGCCGAACAGTGCCGTCGCGCCGGATACGGCCAGATCGTCTCGCCGATCTTCGAGGACCTGGGCGTGTTCCTCCGGGTGGGGGAGTCCACAGAGATAGTCACCAAGGAGATGTACGAGTTCGAAGACCGTGACGGTCGGCGGATCGCCCTGCGCCCCGAGCTGACGGCGTCGGTCGTCCGGGCCTTCCTCCAGCACAACCCGACCGTGCCCTGGAAGGCCTGGTACGAAGGGCCCCAGTTCCGTCACGAGCGACCCCAGGCCGGGCGTTACCGGCAGTTCAGCCAGGTCGGGGTCGAGGTTCTGGGCACCGACGACCCCCACGTCGACGTCGAGGTCATCGCCCTCGGCTGGCGGTTCTATGAGGCCCTGGGCCTGCGTGATGTCACGCTGTTGATCAACACCCTGGGCGACGGGGACAGCCGACAGCGCTACCTCGGGGCGCTCGCTGCTCATCTCGAGGAGCACCGGGGCGACCTGAGCGACGCCTCCCGGGAGACTCTCGAGCGCAACCCGATGCGCGTGCTCGACAGCAAGCGACCCGAAGACGCTCCCATAGTCGCCGGGGCCCCCGTGATGGCCGACTTCCTTTCCGAAGCAGATGCCGAGCACTTCGACGTCGTTCGCCGGGGTCTCGAGCGCTTGGGTATCGGCCACGAGATCACGCCCCGGCTGGTTCGCGGCCTCGACTACTACACGCGTACGACCTTCGAGTACGCCTCCGCGGCTCTCGACACCGCCCAGAATGCCCTCGGAGGCGGGGGCCGCTACGACGGGTTGGCCGAGAGCCTCGGCGGCAAGCCGACCCCCGGCATCGGGCTGGCGCTCGGTGTGGAACGTACGCTGCTGGCCTGCGACGCCGAGTCGGTGTTCCCGGCGCCCAGCCTGGCGCCGGACGTTTTCGTGATCGACCTGACCGGTGGCGACGAGGGCACCGATCTCTCCGACGACCTGAGGCAGGCCGGTCTGGCCGCCGACCGGGCGTTCGACGGCCGATCGCTGAAGGCCCAGATGAAGCTGGCCGACCGATCCGGGGCCGCGTTCGCAGCGATAGTCGGCGAGGACGAGCTCGCGGCCGGTACCGTGACGGTCCGCGACCTTCGGGGCGACTCGGGGCAGACCGCCGTGGATCGGGCCGACATCGTCAGCGAGATCAGAAAGCGGTCGGCCCGGTCCTGAGCCGGCGGCGAGACACATCGAGGAGACCATGCCCATCCGAACCGACTACTGCGGCGCCCTGTCGGCCGCCGATGCCGGACGAACAGTCACCGTCACCGGGTGGGTCGACACCCGTCGGGTGCACAGCGAACACCTGGCCTTCGTCGACGTGCGCGACCACACCGGCATCGTCCAGGTGGTCGTCGACGAGAAGATCGACGTGCGCAGCGAGTACGTGGTCGCCATCACCGGCACGGTGCGCCTGCGGCCGGAGGGCATGGTGAACCCGGCCCTCAGCACCGGCGAGATCGAGATCGCCGACACGACTGTGGAGATTCTCAACACGGCGGAGCCTCCGCCCTTCCCGCTACACGAACGCACCGACGTCGACGAGAACATCCGCCTGCGCTACCGGTACGTGGATCTCCGGCGCGATCGCATGCAGCGCAACCTGCGGGCCCGGTCCAAGGCGAACAGCGCCATCCGGACGGCCATGGAGCGCCAGGACTTCGTCGAGATCGAGACGCCGATGCTCGTGGCCTCCACCCCCGAA
>JAAUYH010016851.1_pt1 | contig 26204 bp, 20 predicted proteins | sample 7278061 | NCBI WGS metagenome assembly JAAUYH01 (sample SAMN14350203, study PRJNA611818) | marine sediment metagenome | isolation source: surface marine sediment (0.6m) | place: French Polynesia: Moorea | collected 2018-08
GGATAATCTCGCCAACTGAGAAATAAATGAAAGCCAAATAGAATCGTACAAGACCAACCTAAAAATTGATTGATGACAAAAGTTTTGGAATTTTGTAAAAAACCGATTAGAAAAGCATAAAATACGCTACCTATACACAATAAGAAAGGAGTGCTACCGATCGCATTTTTGGGTAATAATCTAATTATGCTGAGGCCAGAAATGCAAGTAACTAGGGTTGGAGTTAAAGTCCAGGGGCCGAAAGTAAGAAATCCACTTTGATAGTCAATAATACGGCGAATTAAAGGCCCGACAAACCAGAGCCACCAAACAAAACTGACGTACATTACTGGCTTTTGCAGGTAAAGATATAATCCTACTGCGATCGATCCGAGAGGAAAAACAACAACTAAAATACGACCAGCACCAACTGCAAATCCGGCTAAAATAACCAGAGCTAAACCAATGATGGCAAGCCAAGCGGATGTTGATTTTGGATTTTTATGGTTGTCTTTATTAGAAAGACTACTAGACAAAACTAAATATACTAATTTTTTTTAATTGCCTTCTCTTTTATACAAAGCTTCTTGATAGATGGCAAGAGTTTGTTGAGCTATTTTTTCCCAACTGTATTTTTGCGCGGTTTGATAGGCATTATGGCGCAATTTTTCTAAGTAGGGGCGATCGCCAATTAATCGGTCTAATGCTCGATAAATCGCTTCTGTGTCGCGAGAAGGTATCACAATCGCATCTTGCTTATCTGTGACTATTTCTAGGGGGCCGGGAGTGTTGGTTGTCACTGGGGCTAAACCGCAAGCCATTGCTTCGACTAAAGCCATTCCAAAGGCTTCTGAGGTGCTCGCAAGTAGTTTAATGTGATGGCCTTTGAGTAGTTGAGGTAATGTACTATGTTCGTAACGGGGAACTACTTGGATGCGATCGCGAAATTTAGGCTCGAAGTCGCGATAAATTTGTTCTGGATCTAGACATTGTTGGCATTCGGTGCCGAAAAAACTCACTTTTACTTCAGGATAGCGATCGAGTATTCTATTTAATGCTGGAACGCTGTATTGAATTCCTTTTCGCGGAATATAAGTTCCTATTTGAGCGATCCGAATCGGTTCTTCAATCGCCTCTAAGGGTAAATTCAATAGATATTCGGGAATGCCATTAACTATTAAACGGGTTTTGTTTGGCTCTACTCCTAATTCTGCTACTGCAAGGTTAACAGCACGACGGTTGAGGAGCATCACCAGATCGGCGTTACGCAATGCTGTTGCTTCTTCCCAGAGGCGAATGCTACCGCGATAGAGTTTGTATTTCCAACTCATGGATCGCTTGCCTAATTTGACATCTTCTAAAAATTCTTGATGTTCGATATGCTCTAAACCGTGATCTCTGACCACAATTGCTGGTTTACTTTGATGGCGATCGCACATTTTCGACCAAAACCAAGTATCTCCAGTGGAAGCATCGACGACATCGATGGCTTTTTCTTTGGCTAACTTCTGAATGCGATCGGCGACAAATCCGGGAAATAAGACCCTTTTGAGCCGATTCGGCCAGTTTTGAGGCAAGTTATCGAAGGAATAATATTCGACTTGATGGCCTAGTTTGGCGTATTCTTGTCCCAATCGCCAGATAACTCCCGCAGCTCCAGCATTGCGGTTAAATGGATAGTGAACGATCGCTAATATTTTCATCGCACAAGAGTTTTTTTGAGAAGAGATTTCTTCTAGTGTGAGCGATCTCTTCGAGATCCGCCTTTGGCGATGCGGGATTCTTTTCTGCGTAGTGTAGTTATCTTTGTTAAAAATCTGCTTTCTTAGATAATCAGATCGGTTTTTAATCAATTAATAAGAAATAATTTCTTCGGTGCCGAGGATTGAAAATCTTTCTAATTCGCTCGTCGGATTAAGAGATGCCCCTGGTAGCAAGCAGAGTGAAACACCCATCACTCCTGCTGTTAGAGTAACATTAATTGCTTGACGATACAGTTTTTTTTGCTTAGCTGCTCGATCTCGAATTTGAATCGATTCGATAATGAATTTGTGAGAGTTAAATGATAAAAGATCGCCGGATTGAATGTAAAATTCTTGTGCTTCAGTTAAAGCAGTTTCTCGCAAAAGATAATCAGCGTTTTTATCGTTGGCTTGCCACTGTGCGGCTTTCTTTTCAATGGTTTGCCTTAATCTATTTTGCTTGCGATCTCCTCGTGATTTGAGCTGTCGCCAATGGCTTTTTAAAATTAGGTTGGAGCTGGCTAGTTTTGCGGCGAAAGTTCTCTTTAAGGTTTTGGGATTCACTTTTTTAAAAATTGCGAATTGTTAACATTTGTTAAAATTTTAATATTACCGTATAAATACGGAGGCGATCGCGATCGCTATATTTTAGTGAATTCGATCGCAATCTCTTCGCAAATAAGTTAACTTTATTCGGTTATAATCCCTTTTGTATCGGGCACAACAACTATTTCTTGAAAGATGTTTGCCAAAGTTTGACAGTGGGTTTGAACGTTAAAAGTTTGCTCGACTATTTCGCGGCCTTTGGCTCCCATTTGACGGCACAAACTAGGATTGTCTTGGAGAATACGTAATTTTGCGGATAAAGCAGCGCGATCGCCTGGCTGAATTAAAAATCCGGTTTCCCCTTCTTGCACCATTTCGGGAATGGCATTGATGTTAGTAGCTATTACCGGCAAACCTGCTGACATTGCTTCGATAAATACCCAGCCAAAGCCTTCAAAAATTGTTGGCATGACAAATACGTGGGCTTGGCGGTATAGTTCGAGCCATTCTTTACTGTAGGCACTAATGCCTCGATGTAAAAAGACATTAGGATGTTGGCATTCGATCTCAGCATTTGTCATTAAATGCAATTCTGCTGTTTCGGCAAAATTAGCTAAGAAAACCTCTAAAACGTCGTATCCTCCTTTGCGATCGAAGTCGTTACCGACAAACAAGATTTTAAAAGGTTTTTCCGCTTCTTTTTGTGCTAAATCTGGAGGAGTTAATTTATTAATATCCACTCCAGGATATACAACTTTTACTTTATTTGGATCGATATTGTAGTCTTTAATTACTGATTGTCTTCCCCACTGCGATCGGGTGACGATCCTTTTTGCGGCTTGAAAAACTTTTTTACCCAACCATAAATTAGGAGCGTAAGTCCACATAAATTGAGGATCTGTTTTTTCTTTTGCTGCTTGATAGGATGTCATATCTAAACTGACTACTGTGGGAATTTTTTCCATCAGATCGAGCGAAAGAAAACCGAGTATGTAAGTATGAAGGTGCAGGGCAGAATAATCTTGTTTTTTGAGTAATTTTAAGGCTAATTTTCTCGCCATATAAGCAAAAGAAATTTGAGCGCGAAAGCGGCGCAAATCTAAATTTTGTTTTTGAATCCATTCATTAGGAAAATATGGAGTTAACAGCCGTCTAATTATTTTCGTATCTAACTGTCTTTGTTCGTGATACCAATAAAAGTCTACTGCTATTTTTGTAGATTCTTGAAATCCTTTTCTTAACAATTCTCCATAAGTTCCGTGCCCCATATGTTTTTCCATCAGAGAAAGGACTTTTAGGGGATTATTTTTATCAGTCAAAGAAGATGTGTTGATTGGGTTGAGACGATCGTTAATAATCATTGTTTATTATATAGATAGCAATAATTTAGTAGTTAGTATTTAGACTTCAATACCCCAACTGCTTACATCAACGCCATATTCCGAGCTAAGTTTGTGCAAATCTTCTTGCAGTTCCTGCAAAATGAAATTTCTTTGCTCTGGAGAAAGTTTAATTTTTTCTTCGAGCTGATGGCTGAAAAGAAAATTGCGAAACATCTCTTTTTGTTTAGTTGGTATCAATCCAGCCAAAGATCGTAATAATTTATTTCTCCTCAGCGATCGCCACGAATTAGCATATACAATTCTTTGCTTATTTGCATTGTGAATTGTATTTATTGCCTCAAAGTTGTAATCGGTATCTATACCCAAAAATCGACAGACTTTTGCGATCGTACTGTATGGATCTGCCTTCAAATCTTCAAAGTTTAAGAGTAAAATACTATCGGCAGAAAACTTTTGGTAATAAACTTGTATTTGTTTAGCATACCGCGAAGTTTCTATCAAGTGCTGATTTATACCTTCGGAAATAGGCTTGATAGTAGATTTCCAAGACATTGCCTGTCCGTGACTATAATGAGATTCTATTCTGTCAAGGGGGTTTCTCATTATGTAAATAAATTTAAAATCGATCCCTTGCTCTTTAAGGGACAAAATTCTATCTGTAGTATGAATAAAATGATGATTATGAACTTTTGTATAATTTACAGAAGCCTCCATTGCAAATTTATGCTTTGTGCTATTCCAATCCCATAAGCTTTGATACCAATCGAAACCTTTAGACCAATTGAGATCTTTAGAGAAAAAATTCGGTTCTTTTTCAGAGCAAGAAGAAATTTGTGGGTGCTGTGCTAAATAAGAAAATAAGCTTGTAGTTCCGCATTTCATCGCACCTACAATCAAAGCAAAACGATCTATTTTTGCCTTTAACGTTTGTTGATTCATAATTAATTGAAATAATAATTTCAGCAATATAAAGCTTGAGAGTGCAGTTAAATATTACTTTCTATTTTTTATCTGTTAGTTGAATTAAAACCTATTTTTTCCGAAAGTAAAAATAAATAATTAACCTTTCGATTTACCGCCCAATGTCAATCTTACTTTCTCTAATCTGCTGACATAATGAAAGTAAACGACAACTAAAAAAAAATGCCATTTTTGACGATTGTTTTTTAAAATAGGATTGGATAATGCTTTACGAAAAGCAGATCTGACTGGAGGTCTTAATTCCAACAAATTTTTCAATAATTCGATTAATTTATTTTGTTTTTGACCTCTTTGTCTGTCATACCCTCCCCCAGTCTGACGAATAACTTTTTTTTCTAATTCAGCTAAAGAATATCTAGCAGGATGAGCAATACAAACATCTTCTCCATAAACTAATAAATAACCCCCCTCGTGAACTCTTACTCCCCATTCTCTATCACCTCCAGATTTTAAATTAGAGTTAAAATAGCCTACATCTGCAAAGACTTTTTTCCAAGTGAATACATTAGCAGTTGCGCCATAGTTATACCCTTCAATATATTTTTTTTGTTGCAAATTTGAGGCTGCATCGTAAATTTCCGCAGCAGTAGGATTGTGAGGATCTTTAAAAAATATTTCTATTTTTCCGCCAACCAAACCACAATTAGATGACGATTTAAGCGTCTTAACTCCCATTTCTAACCAATTTAATGCTGGAATGCAATCGGAGTCGGTAAAGGCTAAAATTTCTCCTTTAGCAAGAGTAATTCCTCGGTTGCGAGCAGCATAAGAACCTCGCTTTTTTTCTGTAGTTAAAATTACTTGCGAAAAGCAATTTACTACCTCTCGAATATTTTCCTCGGAGTTATTATCGACAACGATAACTTCATATGAATTTTGAGGATAAGTCTGATTTTCTAAAGCTTCTAAACATATTTTTAATCGCTTAGAATCGTTATAAACTGGAATGATTACGGAAATAAAATCTAAGTTTGATTGAGTCATAAGATTCATCTAATTAGTTTAGATACTTTTTACAAGCGTAGTTTATCTCTCGATATTCTGCTTGTTTTACTTTAGTCTAGAGTGAATATTTCTTTTTGCAAAGCTAGAACTAATTTTTCAATAATAGTCTGACGTTGTTGGTAAGAAAGAATACATTTTTCAGTAGGCATTTCTAATGGTTCAAATAATAATCTTGAAGATGGAGTATTATTAGCGTCAATAATATAAATTCGTCCGTCTTGTTTATCTTTGAGTATGTCTAGTTCACCGTAATCTAATCCTATTTTCTGACAAAATTCTAAGATCTTACTAATCTCTTCTGAAGTAAATATTTCCGTTGGTTCAATTATGTCAACTGAAATCAAACTAGGGTAGCCAAAAAAACGTTGTTCTGCGTTTAAGTTCTTTTTGAGATATCTATAGACTACAGGAATTGTTTGTTTAAATATCGGTACTCTGAAATCTACAACTTTTCCTTTTTCTACTTCGTTATCAATCAATTTTTGATAAATTATTCCCGATTGCTTGCTTTCGATCGGACAATCAATAATTTTTCCATCGTGTTGAGCATTTAAATCAGATTTAGCGACGCATTTTCCACTGTGAGTTAAAGGATCGATAATAGTGCAATAACCGAACACTTTTAAAAATTCTCGATCGATATAAGTTTTACTTACATCTTGACAGTTATGATTGAAAACGGTTTTATTCTCGGTTGAAAATTGAGATAAAATCGGCTCTTGAGGAAAGAAAGTAGCGTATCTTTTCCAATATATTGCTACATCAAATTCTTTTTCTGGGTTATTAATTACATCGTAACCTAAAGCGAGACAAAGTTGATAAATTGTAGCTTTACGGTGAGGAAAATTTGGATAAAAAAGAATTGTTTTTCTTTGAAAACTCGAAATTTTTTTAGTTGTTTCAAGTAAATTTTTTAAAATCGCTATTGCTTGTTTTTGCTCCATAAACGAAAGATTATATTTATAAGATTTATATATATTTAGAAACTTATACTTCAAGTCTTTCAAAAAAATAATTAGAGACGAAGGTAAATATTTTTGTACGGTTCTTTTAAACTGAGAAAAAAAATTATCGTTAGTAATTGAATTCATTATTTTAAGCCTTAATTAATTGATATAGTGAATTATTACAGGACTGTTTCAATTCATTTTTTGCATTTGGTGATATTTCCAAAGACTGCCTCGCCGCTTTAAAAGGTCTTGATATTTTCCTTGTTCGACAATTCGCCCTCGTTCCATGACTACTACTTTATCTGCATTAATAATTGTCGATAGTCGATGGGCGATCGCAATAGTAGTTCTACCGCGAGAAAGGCGTTCTAAGGACTCTTGAATTAACTTTTCGGTTACTGAGTCCAAAGCTGAAGTTGCCTCGTCTAAAATAAGAATTTCGGGGTCTCTGAGAATTGCTCTAGCGATCGCAATGCGCTGTTGTTGGCCTCCTGAAAGTCTGACAGCGCGATCGCCTAAAATTGTTTCCATTCCTTCGGGTAATTCTTGGATAAATTCCCAAGCATTAGCTAATTTGGCTGCTTTTTCGATTTCGCGATCGTCTATTTCTTCTAATCCATAGGCAATGTTATTTTTCAGTGAAGTATTAAACAAAAAACTATGTTGACTGACGATTGCCATTTTACGACGCAATGAATTGATATCGAAGCTTCGCAAGTCAAGATCGTCAATACAAATTTTCCCGGCGATCGGATCGTAAAATCTAGAAATCAGATCGACTAGGGTGGTTTTTCCCGCACCAGATCCGCCAACAATAGCAGTAGTTGCGCCTCGTTTAATTGATAAATTAATATCGTGTAAGACTGGTTCATCTTGGTTGTAACCAAAGTCTACATCAATAAAATCGATCGAACTTTTTAGGGATTTGAATTCATTTTTACCGTTTTCTAAATATGTTTTATTATCTCGACGCAATAGTTCGCTAATCCGATCCAAACTGCCTTGATTGCTGTTGAATCTTCCTCTCGATGAATTGAGTAGAGAGACCATCGGCATCATCCGAAATAAAACAAACATGAAAGCTAATAATTCTGCAGCTTTTAAAATGCCACTTTGTATTAAAAATATAAAAGAAAGAGTAACAATAGTAATTAAAATTGTAGTAGATATTGCCTCACCTAATGGCTTGAGTATTTCTGAAAGTCCTTGAACTTCGATCCTTACCTTGGTTACTTTTTCGGCTGCAGAATAAAATCTTTTTCGTTCAAAATCTTGAGTACAAAAACCTTTTATCGTTCGCATTCCATCGATTAATTCGATCGCCACTGAAGTTAAATAATTGTTTGCTTTAGGAACTTCAAAACTTGCTTCTCTAATCCAAGATACTAAATTAGATAAGCCCACAGAAAGCAAAGTAAATAACATTACTGCAGGAATTGAAAGCTGCCAAGAAAGCCAAAACATCGAGACGACATAAGCAAATATTGTCATGCTTTTGATGATAATAACAGTGGCTGCATCTAACGTCTGTATGAGTCGATTTACTTCGCCAATAATATTATTAACTAATTCTCCAGAACTGGTTTTTGAATAGTAACTTAGACTGAGACTTTGCAATTGTTCAAAGATTAATTTGCGAATTCTTTCGACTAGTTTTAAAGCTGCAATTCTCGAGTTTAATCTACCTAAATAAATAAACCCAGAACGCAGCCAAGCAATTAATGTTATTAATATTGCTAAACGATACATCCTTTCGTCTGTGGGAGCTTGAGTTGCTAAAAACAAAGTATCAAACCATTCAATTCCAGACTCGATCGGCGGCTCGTTAGGATTTGTCAATCCTTGCAAGAAAGAGGCAATAAAACCTACCGTAAGACCCTCAAGAAATGCCCCAATTGCAGTGCCTATCAATGCTAAAGTAACGGTTCTTGGAAATAATCTTAATTGCCCGAATAAAAAAGAATTATTTTGCCACGATTTATTATTTTTGGAAAACGAGCGAATCTTAGCGGGCAATTTTAGACTCATAAGTTATTTACAGTAACAATTAATTATGTTTCAATAATCCTGGGAGTTTGACTTTTTTAACTCAACTCCGTTAACTACCCAACCGATTAAATTTTCTAATTTATTGGTCGTGTTTAGAGCTTCATCTAATTTTGGTTTGGTTAGGCGATCGAGACGACTAACCATTATTAAAGCATCGCACAAAGAAGACGCTTCAATTGCATCGCTGTGATAAATCGGCGGTAAATCAAAAACAATTAAATCGTATTTTTTTTGCAATTGATTGACAAAATTTTTCATTTTTTGCGAACTAAATAATTGAATTGGATTTTTAATTGGCTCTCCTGCTGTTATAACTCCTATTTGATAATCTGAAAATGTCAGAATATTTGGTTGAGGTAATCTATTCTCTTTAGTATTTGCTAAATCGGATAATCCTTCTTTGTTTGGTATATTTAGTTTTTGATCTAAACTGGGACGACGTAAGTTAGCATCAATTAATAATACTTTCGGATATAAACTAGCCCCATTAATTGCTAAATTTAAAGCTAATGTAGATTTCCCTTCTTCTGGCTGTATTGATGTTACTGCGATCGACTTCAGGGAAGTATTTCGACTTTCGGTTTGAATGCTTTTATTAATTAAATAAATTGATTCTTGAAGGACTTGCGAGTTGATAATTTGATTTATTGAGGCTTCTTTACCTAAGTCAGGAATAGTTCCTAATAAGGGTTGATTGATTGCTTGTTTTATATCTTCAATATCGTGAATCTTGTTGTCTGTAGCTTCTCGCAAGAAAGCGACTATTCCACCGGAAAATAGTCCGAGAATAATACCTAAAGCTAGATTTTTTTTCAAACTAGGAGATATTTGTTTGCCACTTTGAGGAGCTTGAATAATTTCCCAGTTAAAACCAGCTCTCTCTAATTGTAAGCTCAATCTTTCTCTTGCTTGTAAAAGTCGTTTAATCTTATCTCGTTGAATTTCTACTTTTGGTTGAAGCTTTTCGTAGTCTCCTGTCAAACTCAAAAATCGATCTACTTCATTTTGTAGTTCTATTTCTTTATTTTGTAATATTTCTCTACGAGATGCTAATCCTAACAGTTTTGTTTGCATTTCGATTAGCCGAGCAATGAATTCCCTTTCTTTAGTTCCCAGTCTTTCTGCTTCTTGCAAGAGCATATCTGTTGTTAGATTGATTCGAGAATTTTCTCCAGCTAGAGCAATATTTACTTCTTGTCTTAATAAGTTTAATTCTTGTTGATAGCGATCTTGTAATCGACTTAAGTTTGGGGTTATGAATGTATATTTCGATCGCTCTTCTGCGATCGCTAATTCTGTTTCTTTTAATTTTGTAAGTAAACCTTGAGCGCGAGGAGATTCGCTTAAACGGAAATAAACTTTTGTCAGTTCTGGAGATAAGTTGAGGGTACTTTGTAGAGTATCGTATTCAGTTTTGAGTTCTTGGTATTGAGAATCAACTGTCAGCTTTTCAGCTCTAACTTTGTCTAAAGTTAGAACTACTTCTTGCGCTCTATTTGTCGGTTTGATTACATTGTTTTCTTCGCGAAATTTTTCTAAGTTAGCTTCTGTCTCTGCAACAATTTCGCGCGCTCTAGCAATATCTTTATCGATGGAATCAAGACCTTGATTTAAGCTTTTTTTGCGCCGATCTAAATTGTATTGAACGTAAACTTTTTGAATTGCTTCTAATACTTTTTGAGCTTTAATACGATCTTCATCTATATAAGAAGCCTGAAATACTCTAGTATTAACATCATTTTGTACTACTTGAGTGATGACAAAATTAGATCTAATTTTACCCGCGTCTACATCTGGATAATCTTGACTTATTAACTCGGCAACATCGGCAATTAATTCGTCGCTTTGCATTAAAGTAAGTTGAGTTGCATAATCTACTTCAAATTTAGATCGCGAGAATTGTTGTGAACCTTGATTGATATTTTCGTTGCTTAATTCTGGGGAATTAGATTCTAATAATAACTGCATTTGAGATTCGTACAAAGGTTTCTCAAATAAAGTGAAAATAACTGCCGATGATAATACTACTGAAAATGTACTAGCAATCCAAATCTTTCTCCTTAGAAAAACATTTAGTAACTGTTTGTAACTTATTTCTTTGTCTAATTCATCTTTCAAAGTATCGTTCATATCTTTAGAGGTTTATTCTCGATTAAGCAACGCTAACCTTGAGATCTTGAGAGCTAAGCTTTTGTTCTAGGCGAGCGATCGGTTCATTTCTTCTTACATAATCTATAATTACATCGACTTTGTCAAAGAAAACTTTTTCCGTAAAATTACTTAAAGCGTGGTTTTTAATCTCTGTATAATCCCATTTAATATTTTTAGCTTTAAGCAAAGCTTTTTCTAGAGATTCTGGTGTTTGTCGCTCGAATAATACTCCAGTAATTCCACATATTTGAGTGTCTAAAATTCCACCTTTTCCGTAAGCAATAACTGGAGTTCCACTGGCATTTGCTTCGATAGGAACTAAGCCATAATCTTCTAAAGCTGTTACAATTATGCCGCTAGCTTTTGACATTAAGTTTCTGCGTTTGCGATCGCTTACATAACCGAGAAATTTGACATTTTTTTCGGCGATAGATTCTAAATATTCTCTTTCTGGCCCGTCACCAATAATAATCAAAGGCCAGCCTAAATTATTAAATGCTTTGATAGTAACATCTATTTTTTTGTAGCCTAACATTCTCGAAGTTACTAAATAAAAATTTTGTTTTTTGGGATGAAACTTAAAATTTTCGCTGTCAATTGGATAATTTACTACGATCGCTTTGCGATGATAAATATTTTCAATTCTGCGACCTACTACGCTAGAATTTGCAATATAAATGTCTGGTTCTTGTGCATATTTGTAATCCAATTTTCTCATGGATTGTAAAAGTTTTTCAAACAAGGGATAGAATTTTTTATATTCGGAATATTCTCTCAGATAAGTATCTATATCCCAGAGAAAACGAGTTACATTGTGACAAAAACAAATATGCTTTGCTGTGGCACTTTTTTTAATTCCTTTGGCAAAGCTCGAGGTGCTGCTAATAATTAAATCGTATGCTTGAAGATCTAAACTTCTAAATGCGGGATAATAAAAAGGGGCTAACATCCTAAAATATTTAGCCGAACCCGGAAGATGTTGTAATGGAGTTGTTGATACTGACCTTTCTTTTAGATCGATTGTATTTTCGCGATCGTATAGGGACGTAAAGATATCGGCATTAGGAAAATACTTACAAAGCAATTCAAAGACTCGCTCTGCTCCTCCTCTTTGAGTTAAATAATCGTGAACTAAAGCTATTTTCATTAGTGATATTAATTAATTTATGAATCAGTTAAAAGTTATTTCAATTGCATTGTAATGTCCAGTATTTGCTTTAACAACGATAGTTTCAACTAATAATTATTAGCCCAGTATATTTACTAGTAGTAAATTCACCAAAAAAGAATATGAAGATATTATTTTCAAGCTCCAAATACCTTACTTGAAGGTATTGGCTCGCATCTAAAATTGCAGCTAGTAAGCAGTTGATTGCCGATCGCAAGAAATGTATATTAAAGACTGTATCGAAATACTTTATGGCTCTAAATTGAGAGCAAATTAAAGTTTATAAAAATTCCAATATGAAAAGAATTCACATTGTCGGAGCAGGCCCGCGTACCGGAACTACATTAATGGCAGAAATGGCGATCGCCTGTTTTGAAATCGATCTTTACACCGAACATGAAGATAATATTTACACTTTACCAAGTCGTCCGGCCGAGATTTTTCTGACGAAAAAACCCCGAGATGTTTTACTTGTCGGGCCGATGTTATGGACGATGTCTAATTTATACGTAATTTATATGTTGCGAGATCCGCGAGATTCGATAACTAGCAAACATCGTAAAGATCCGCAAAGATATTGGGCTGGTTTGCGCTATTGGAAAACTTATACTGTTTATGGCGAAAAACTTCAAAATCATCCCCGATTTATTACTATTCGCTACGAAGATTTAGTCACAAACCCCGATGAAGTGCAGGCTAAATTAATGGCTAAAATGCCCTTTTTAAAGAAACGGGCATCCTTCAGTCGCTATCATGAAGTAGCAAGACCTTCTAACGATTCTTTAAAAGCTTTAGGCAATTTACGTCCGATCGGGCCGGCTAGTGTTGGTAAATGGCGCAAACATTTGCCTAGAGTTGCAGGTCAACTTAAAAAACACGGATCGATCGCCGAAGATTTGATTAAATACAATTACGAAAAAGATGCTAGCTGGCTCAAAGAACTAGAAAATGTCACCCCGGATCTCAATGAAAGTTACTGGCCGGAATATTTCACCGATAAAGAATTAAATTATCGGATGCGGGGTAAGTATATTTTTCCTATTTTAATCAAAATGGGTTTGATGCCAATTTTTAACAAGTTGCGCGGTAGAAAAAATTAGAGCCAATTTAAGTTTGGCAAATAATCAATCAAAGATATTCTCGTTCTCGATCCAAAATATCGTTGCGATCGGCTAAAAATGCGGCGATCGCACCAAAGAAAAGACCTATTATTAAACCAAAACTTAAAATTTTGATCCTGTTGGGAGCAATCGGTTTGTCTGGTAATTCAGCCCGAGAAATAGGTTGCCAAACTAGGGGTTGTTTGGCTGCTTCTAACTTTAATTGTTCTTTTTGTGCTGAAAGATTGTGTAAATTTTGAGTTGCGGAATTTAATTGTCTTTCTAACTGATTATGTTCGGCAACGATCGCCGGCATTTCTGCTATTTTTTGATTTAATCTTCTGATTGCTTCGGCTAACGCCATTATTCTGTAGTTTAAAATTTCTATTTCGTTAGCAACGAGAATGAATTGCTGATTTAATTTAAGGCGTAAAGAACTCGTAGAAGTTAGAGCGACAGAACGATCTAGGTTCGCAGGAATGTTATTCCCTAAAGATGCTCGTGCTTGTTGGTTTAACAAACCTAATAGTTGTGCTTTTTTTTCTTGGAGGTTAACTAACATGGGGCTATTTGCTTTCCAAACCGAAGCTCCATTTGCTAGTTTGATCTCTATTTGTTGCAGTCGATCCAGTAGTTCTTGATAGCGGCTAGATTCGCTTAAATGGCTCGAGGCGATCGCAGTTTGGACGTTTTGCCCTAACTGTTTTTCTAAGATTAAATAGAGGCTTTTTTTCTCATTCAGTTCGACTTGAGTATTAAAGTATTTTTCTTCTAATTCGACGATTTTTTTAGTCAGAATTTCGGCCTGTTTTTTAGGTTGCAATAAATTGTATTTTTGTTTGAATTCTTGATGCTTTTGGTGCAGTTCGTTAACTTTTTGTGTGGCAATTGGTAATTCACCTTCAAGATGAACTAATCCCGATTCGATCGCGGTTTTCCTTGCTTGCAAACTATAATTCAAATAACCTGCAGCTAAATTATCTAAAACGTATTTAGTTATTTCTGGATTTTTATCTTCATAAAATACTTCAAGGATGTCAGTATTTTTTAGCCTTTCGATTTTTAAGGCTGAATTGCCCCGATCTGAAACTAATTTTTGATAGTTGATTTCGGGATATTTAGCCGATATTATCGCTACAATTGGTTCTAAAACGCTGCGACTGCGTAAAATTTCAATTTCTGTGCCGTAATCTCGGTCTAGATGTTTAAATTCTTTAACGTTAACTGGGATAAAATCCTGTTTTTTTGCTTCTTTGTCAATTAGCAATTGAAATTTACTCTGATATTTTGATGGCATAACTAGAGTCGACAATCCTGCGATCGCCGTTATACCTAGAGTGACAAAAATAATCAGGGAAAAATGATTTTTAACTATGTCAATAAATTTGTTTTTCGCTATTACTTCGGTCGGATCGGTTGCCTTGATTTCTTCAGGGAGAATATTCGACGATCGCAGATTATCCATATTAATTAATTCCTCTGAGGTAATGTATTTTGAAAGATCGTTTTCTACCTGTTGCCTTCTTGCCTGTTGCCTTCTTGCCTATTACCTGTTGCCTATTGCCTTGTACCTGTTGCCTATTACCTTTTACCTTTTAGCGTCTGATATCGTTAAAAATTCTTTCTAACAGAGTTGCTGGAGCTGTGAGCGGATCGACAACGGTTTTTACAGTATCGCTAAAGGCTGTTAATCCAGATCTGCCTACGATAATCGCATCGTTTTGACGTAAAATTGGATTATTTTCAGAAGCATTATTTTGACTTAAATCGACCTGAATTTTACGTTTAATTACCGTACCGTCGTCATTTAAACGAACGAAATCGACCTTTTTGCGATTAGCTCTGATCGAATCAAAATATCCGGCGGCAACTATAGCTTGATTTAATGGGGTATTTAAAGGAATTTGGATCGCTCCTGGCTTATCCAATTCGCCAACAACATATACGGTGATATTGGCTGGCGCAAAATTGGCTTTACCCAAAACTTCTGCTTCGGTAGGGTCGATTTTTTCTACTTTAGGAATGTTGATGCTGTCGCCCTGTTGTAAGATGATGTCTTCAGTAATTTCTCCAGTTGTTAGCAGTTTCCAAAAATCTAAATCGATCGTTTCGATCGATCCGTCTCTTTTCTGACGACGTAATTTAATATTGCGGATATCTGCTAAAGCGTTAATTCCTCCTGCTTTTTGAATGGCTTGGCTTACTGTTGGTGGTTCGACGAGATCTTTATCTGGTTGAAGCTTGTAAGTTCCGGGACGAAATACTTGACCGACAACAATGACATCGATCGGCTGGTTTGCTTTGATGCCGAAATTAGCATCGATTAATTGCAAGCTTTCTTTGCGATCGAGTCGATCTTTGGTGGCAACAATTACTTCATCTCCATCTCTGAGAAAAACATCGCGATCGAGGTTACCTCGATTTAAGAGTTGCCATAAATTAACTGTATAGACCTGTTCTGAATTTTGAACTATTCTTCTGACATAAACCGAACGAATATCTGCTGCTGCAGTTATGCCTCCGGCTAATTCGATTACATCTGTAATTGAAGGAAAAGGATCGTTTTGGTTGCCACCAGATTTGATTTCGTAAGAACCCGGGCTGCTCACTTCCCCGACTATGGCGATTTTAGTTACTCGAGGGACGATTAAAGTTACCGTTGCGAAGGGACGTTTCAGAAAAGGGCTATATTGACGATTTATCAGTTCGGCTGCTTCTGATAAAGTCAGTCCCCGAACGCTAACATTTCCGATCAGGGGCAAACTAACCGTTCCGTCGACTAAAACTAAGTATTCGCCGCTAAATTCTGCTACTTCAAAAATATTAATATTGATGCGATCGCCCGGCCCTAGAATGTAAGGTGTATTTGGGGGAGGGTAATTATTAATACCTCGATTAATTGAGTTTTGATAATTGTTAGGAAATATTTTATTTTTAAATGTTTCTTCAGCTTTAACTGCTTTATTACTGCTCAAAGATGCCATCAGCACCAAGATAAAAATAATATTTGCGGGTATTTGTTTCCCGATCGCGATCGGGCCAAATCGAGAGAAAATAGAATTAACCTTCATTGAGACACGATCTTAATGATTGCGATCTAGGTTAACATAGCCAGTTGCAAATTCAATGTAAACATTTGCACTTCCTTTTTAAAAAGGCTTATTTTTTATAATTTATTTTTATTTTTAAGGCGATCTTAACCTCATTTTATAACTAGTTTTTTACAAAAATTTATTGCAATAATTTGAATAATTTTTTTAAAATAAAATCGTCCTAACTGTCAATTTGAGTTCTAGAATACCTTCGATTATACTGCTTAAATTTTTAGTAAAAATTGAATGTTTTAAATAGTTTTCAAGCAAAATTAATAAAAGCGATCGGCCCTCAATTGATTCGAGCAAATCGCTAATCTACCGTAAAAGAAAAATAACTTAAATTTTAAGCAACTCCAACTACAGCATTTTCTTGTTGAGGTAAGTGGAGGCAGATAGTTTGCAGCCAAGCAGCAATGCGATCGTCTGTTTTTTCGCTTTCGTTAACTTCGTCGATCGGCAATCCCACAAACTTGTCATCGCGCACTGCAAAAGAATATTCAAAAGTATAACCATCGGTTGGCATTTGTCCGACAATAGTTGCACCAGCTTCGATAAAATGGTCGTACAATATACCCAAAGCACTAACAAACTGCTCGCCGTGATCTTTGCAATCGCCAGCACCAAATAGTGCAATTTTTTTGCCGCTAAAATCTGGTTTTTCCTCTTCCATATCTAGCAGAGGATCGCGCCAATCATTTTGTACCTCTCCAGCACCCCAAGTCGAAGAACCTAGCAGTAAATACTCGTATTGCAGCATATCTTCAAAACCGTCAAAATCCTCTTCCATGCTGTAGAGATCGCATGATTCTTCGCCAAAATATTCGTGCAGCTTGGTTGCAATTTCTTCAGTCACTCCCGCAGTGCTGCCATAGAAAATACCAATTTTTGTCACGATCGCAACTCCTGTTAGTATCGTTGTCAGTATAGACAGCTTAACTGCTAATTATTCTCAATTGGATTTTGTCCATTTAAAATTAAGGATTCGGTTAAATTGCGATTTATCTAAAAAGATCCTCCGACTCAAACAAACTCCTAATAACAATCGAGACAATCGAGCCACCAACGCCCCTCTGTTTCAGCTTTTACTGCGGTGTGAAAATTTTTCGAGGTTTTAGTTAAGCCAGATCGATATACACAGCAGAATTGCCACCAAGGGCCCGGAATATTTACAATTATCAAGATTCCGATGGGAGTACAAATTACTTTTTCTATTTTTGGAGCGAGTTTCATAAAAAATTTAAGCGATCGGCTGTTCGCTCGTCTGAATTATTTTTATATTCATTTAAGAGTTAACCATTTTTAAGCGGATCGATGCAAGCATTCCCCGTAAATATTTGCAAAAATTTCTCAGTAGAATCGAAAGCAGAACGTTAAATTATAAAAAGTTTGTCAGCAAAAAGGTTTAAAAACTTATTAGAGTCGATCGCCCTTAAGTCCGCAGATGAGTCACCATAGTAAGTACGAGACAAAAAAACTTGCGATCGCAAATGAGAGAACACGACATTATAATTATTGGCGGTGGTTTAGCAGGCTCTCGAGCTGCCGTAGAAATTAAACGCACCAACCCTAATTTAGACGTAGCAATAGTAGCGAAAACCCACCCGATCCGTTCCCACTCCGTAGCCGCACAAGGAGGAATAGCCGCAGTTTTAAAAAATGTTGACCCCGAAGATAGTTGGGAGTCTCATGCTTTCGATACCGTTAAAGGATCGGACTATTTAGCCGATCAAGATGCAGTAGAAATTCTGACTAAAGAAGCCCCCAATGTCATTATTGACTTAGAACATATGGGCGTGCTATTCTCCCGCTTAGAAGACGGCAGGATCGCCCAAAGAGCTTTTGGCGGACACGCCCATAAAAGAACTTGCTATGCAGCAGATAAAACCGGCCACGCCATTCTTCACGAACTAGTTAACAATTTACGCCGTTACGGAGTCGAGATCTACGACGAATGGTATGTAATGCAGTTGATCCAAGAAGAAGGATCGGCAAAAGGTATCGTGATGTATCGGATCGAAGATGGTGCGATCGAAATAGTCAGGGCTAAAGCAATTATGCTTGCGACTGGGGGTTACGGGCGGGTATTTAATACCACCTCTAACGATTATGCTTCTACTGGCGATGGTTTAGCAATGGCTGCTGCTGCGGGCATTCCTTTAGAAGATATGGAGTTCGTCCAATTTCATCCGACGGGTTTGTATCCAGTGGGGGTATTAATCTCCGAAGCAGTTAGAGGAGAAGGGGCTTATTTGCGAAATGCCAACGGCGATCGCTTTATGGAAAATTATGCTCCAAATCAAATGGAATTAGCACCTCGAGATATTACTTCTCGGGCGATTAATTTAGAAATACGTGCCGGAAGAGGTGTCAACTCCGATGGCAGTGCTGGCGGGCCTTTCGTCCATCTCGACTTGCGTCACATGGGTAAAGAGAAGATCATGAGTCGCGTGCCTTTTTGCTGGGAAGAAGCCCATCGATTGGTAGGGGTTGATGCGGTTGACGAACCGATGCCAGTGCGCCCCACAGCCCATTATTCTATGGGTGGAATACCAGTTAACACCGACGGAAGAGTGCGTTTGAGTGCGGATAGTTTGACAGAAGGCTTATTTGCTGCAGGGGAATGTGCTTGCGTTTCCGTACACGGTGGCAATAGATTGGGAAGTAATTCTTTATTGGAATGCGTTGTTTATGGTAGGAGAGTTGGGGCTGCGATCGCTCGTTATGTCGAAAATCGCAAATTACCGCAATTAGATGCCGCACCCTATTTTAATGCCGCCACACAAAGAGTAAAAGATTTATTCGATCGCACTTCCGGCATTCGGATCGCTCAATTGCGTCAAGAATTTCAAGATTGTATGACTGAATATTGCGGCGTTTTTCGCACCGAAGCAACAATGCAAGAAGGGTTGGCTAAAATACAGCAACTTAAAGCAAAATACGATCGCATTTATCTCGATGATAAGGGTGATTGTTGGAATACTGAATTAATTGAGGCGATCGAATTGCAGAGTTTAATGGTTGTTGGCGAAATGATTTTAGCTTCAGCCATTAACCGTAAAGAAAGCAGAGGGGCCCATTCTCGGGAGGATTATCCTCAAAGAGATGATGCTAATTTCTTAAAGCATACTTTAGCTTATTATTCTGCTGCAGGAATTGATGTTAATTGGATGCCGGTTGTTATCGATCGCTTTGAGCCAAAAGAACGTAAATATTAATTACACATCGAGGTAGGAAATGGGGAAAAGATAAGTATCTTTAAGTTCTTAACTGTTTCCTATTCCTCTTTGCAAAGTTAATCATGTCATTTGAGAAACATTTTGTTAAAAAAAAGCGATCGAATCGATACAATCTTACTTAATTTTTCTCAGCGATATTTGATATTTGTTAATAATACCAATTCTGTAAAATAACACTACGAATCCTTTGCCTTCTTGCCTATTGCCTTTTTGCCTCTAGTGACCGAAGTCTAGTAAATCTAAACAGAATTTGTATAACAATATTTTAATTAAAAACTTTATAAGATTTCAGAACAATGGCATACTATTGTTTATAATCTTATGTTTTTGGGCTAGAGCAAATGTTATCGAGCAAACCAAGAGTAATTAACATTATATTGACAGCTATTTTAGGCATTGGAATCGCAGAAACTTCTGCCTTGGCTAAGCCAGAACAATCTCTGGCAAATGCAGAGCAGGACATGACAAAAATCGAAAAATTAATTATTAAAAACTCTAATTTTCCCGTTGCTAGTAAAATAATTTTTCCCGGAATATTAATTGAAGGAAACTACGCCGTAGCAGAATGGCAAACGAACACAATGGAAGGAACGATGTATTTAGAAAAAAATAATAGTAAATGGGAAATAATTGGGGTGGGATTTGCTGAAATGAATTATTTACAAGCAATAGGAATGCCCCAAAAAGAAGCAAAAACAATTATTGATTATATGCATCCAAAATTTGAGCCAGATCTTGATTTGTAATCGAGATTTATTTGTAGGGATGTTTCCTAAAATATCTCTACTTATAGGTTATTTTCAGAAAAATTCTGGGAAATCTAGATATGAGAGCCAAAAAGATACAAAATGGCTCTATTTATTTAACCTGGAATTAAGACAATGTCAACTAAAGCAGAAGCTAAACAGCAGACTCGTCTTTTACTAAATTTATGGAATTTAGGCGGACTTGGGAAAGAAGTTAAATTAGGCGAACTTAACAAGCAAGTAAAACTGAGTAAAGAAAAGACAAAAGATTATCAAAAATTATACGAAAAATTAGAAAAAGAAAAAGCGATCGCTCTGACAAAGAAAGGTAACTCTACGAAAATTTCTTTGACAAATAAAGGTTTAGAAATGCTGGATGCTGGGATTAAAAATCCTGACTTTCAGTATAGCCCGAGACAAAGAGTGAGAACGAAAGATTTTAATGCTTTATTGAAGTGGATCGATAGTTTAAATAGTGCGATCGGTGCTAATGGGAATAATAACGGTAAAAAGAGCCAAATAAATTCTTACGAAGAATTTAAGCAAGTAGCCCTTGATGTTTACGAAAAGCTCAATAAAGGCTATAACTACGACGATTTAGTGCCGATTTATCGCATCAGAAGGGAAATTGGAGAAATCTGCGATCGCATTCAGTTTAATGAATGGCTGCTAGAAATGCAAGCTAACGATATTTTCCAGCTTATTGGTGGAGAAATGCCAGATGCTACCCCAGATCGACTTGAAGACTCAATTAAAACTCAATTAAGCGGACTGCGTTATTATGCCCAGCGTTTATCTTAATCGATCGAAACTTAAACTTTCTTAATTTATCGTTCTATCCTCAACACAAATAAGAGTTATGACTAACAATATTTCATCTGTCGAACAGCTAAAAGAAGCGATTTGCAATTACAATCCTTTCAACGTACCTGCTATTGTAAAAAATCAAGATATTTGGGGTCAAGGTTTTCCAGATATCGAGAAATTAAATGCTCATGCTTCAGATACCATTTTAAAAGCAATTAAATCTGTTAATTACAATAGCAATATTACCTCGATGGCGATGACTGCTGATAAAGGTACTGGAAAAAGTCACATTATCAGTAGAATTCGTAAACTTTTGCAAAAAGAAAATAATAGTCTGTTTATCTATGCTAATGCTTCTCAATTTAGCGATTTAAATCGAGTCAGATACTTATTTTTACAGACTATAGCGGATAGTTTCAGCCAAGTAGGTAATAAAAAAGTATCTCAATGGCAAGAATTAGCTACTGGGATGTTAAATCGAGTTTTAAAGAAAAATATACAACCTCGATCGCTCGTACACAACTTTCCGACTTTATTAAGTAGAAACGAAGATTTCATCACTCGATTGACTAACGCAATTATTCAAAGCAATTCTGATATTATAAAAAATCCATATCTTGTTAAAGCTATTCTTTGGACACTATCAAAATCTCACGCACCTTATGCAATTAATTGGTTAGCAGGTAACGATCTAGCCGATAAAATAGCTATTGAAATGGGTTTACCAAATATCGATCGCAAACAAAAAGAGTTAAAAGCTTTAGATACTGTTAGACAGATCCTTAGTTTGGCTAGTAAATATAATACTTTACTAATTTGTTTTGACGAACTTGAAGGAACAGAAATTAGTGATAATGGATGCACTAAAGCTCAAGTTATTGCCAGTGAATTAATTAAAAGTATTTTTGATGAGATTACTTTGCCAAAAGATACCAAAGGTATTGTAATTTTAACAGCCATGTTACCGGATACTTGGAGACATCAAGTTAAAATTCTTACTGGTGGTGTTCCCGAGCGAGTTTCGGCAATTACACCCGTTCAGTTAAAACATTTAGATAGCGAATTGACTCTTGAAATAGTTAAATTATGGTTGAGAAATTATTATAGTTCTCACAATTTAGTTCCACCTCATTCAGTTTATCCTTTTCAAGAAAGTAAACTTAAATTATTAGGTAAAGAAAAACCTACTGTCAGACAACTTTGGGAATGGTGTAGAAATAATTGGGATATAATACCTCGACCTCCAGTAAAACCACCTTATGAAAAAGAGTTAATTGAAGTAGAAAATTCAATAGCAAAATGGATGGAAGATAAAGAGACGATCGCTGCTGCTTTAAAATTTGGCTATTCTCATGTCATCGGAAAAACTATAGAAAATGTCGCGATCGAGAAGATCGAAAACATTAAACCAAAAAGGAAAAATAATGGTTACATCGACTTTAAAATTGTTGGTAAAGAAGATGGAAAAACAGTAAAAATAGGAGTCAGTGTGATTCAGCAATCGAATATGAGAGGAGTAGGAGCGGGTTTAAAACGATTAATCGATTACCAAACTTACGATCTGACTCGTGGTTGTTTAATTCGCTCGAAAACAGTTAACTCTAGAACAAGAGCTAAAGAATATCTCGATCGATTATTATCCGAGGAATTAGGTGGAGAATTAGTAAAATTAACAAAAGAAGCTATTAAACCATTACTTGCTCTTCTTTTTGTCGATCGCTCTCGTGAAGAATACGGAATAACCCAAAAGCAAATAGCTGATTTTATCGAAAAAGAAAAGTTAGCTGTTGAGAATTATTTAATTTGTGAAATACTCAGCGATCCAGCAAGAGAAATTCCAGAAGGATTAATCGATGAAGAAAATTTAGTTAATGAGAAATTAACAGAAGCAACAACAGAAAATATCGAAGATATAGATCTAGAAGACATCGATAACAATTTAGTCGCTTAAATAAGATAATGTTCAATCTCTATAAAGCTTTACGCTTACCACTCCCAGATATAGAAGCATTAATAAATGGTCGATCGCTTGTAGCTATATCGCGCATTTTTATCAACCCAGAAAAAAGATTTGCTCTTTATCCCGGGGATACTTCTAATAATGCTTTACCAATTCCAGAATATTATCGTCCCGATTTTATTTCTACAGCAGAAAAATCGATTAAGAATTTAAATTTCGATACTGTTGCTATTAAAGCATGGGCTAAATGCTATAAATGTGAAATTATTAACCAGGAAGACAAGCATAATTTTAAGATCCTATCTCAGCTTACGGTATGGACTGAAGATGCTTGGTATAAAACTATATCCCAAAGAGGACATATATTTTTAACTTACCTCCGAGTTTATCCTTTACCGGAAATACTCAATATACTCCCTTCTTCTAACTCTCGCTACATATCGCTACCAAAACCGATCGCACTCAAGGAAATCAACCCAATATTAAGCGATCGCGCTTTCTTTCAAAGGGCCAAACAGTTAGAAAACCGCATCCCACCAAAACATCCAGAATTAGAAAAATTCATAAACGATCTTAGCCTTCTAACAAATAATAACGTTGGTGCTAAACAATTAGATCGCAACATAAAAACATTTTTAGGTTGGAATAATCACCAGTCTGGCCCCGATCTAGATCCGGATCTAATCTGGATAGAAAATATTGCTAAAGTTGGTAATTCTAGCGACGGTAACGAGTTTGAAAAGTTAACAAGAAAAGGATTAATTAAATTAGGTTTTGGTAACTCTAATACTAATCCTAAAGCAAGTCTCGATCCTGAAGCTACTGGTGGTGCTGGAGGAATAGATTTTTATTGCGAAACTCCCTATCCAGTAGTAGGAGAATGCAAAGCAACTAAAACAGAAACAGTCCCAGATGGCACTCCAGCACAACTTCTTAAATTAGGAATGAATCATCTCGGTAAAGATGAATACGATCGCTGTCTTAAAATCGTTTTGGCTGCTGGAAAATTAACAACTTATGCATTAAGAACTGCTACAGAAAATCATATGAGCGTACTTCGTCCCGAAACTTTGCAAAAATTAGTCGAAATGCAAGCAAAATATCCCAACTCAATCGACCTTTTTGAACTCAAAGAATGTTTGCAGAATGCTTATGGTTTAGCCGACGATCGCATTGAAAAATATTTAACAGAAAAGACTGAAGAAATTGAACTGCGATCGCACATTGTTAAAGTGGTTAAAAATTATTTGGAAACAACTCAATCGGATGATGTCATGCTAGGTATTTTATACGGAGCTTTTGTTAATTCTAATCCACCTAAATCTTTAAGCCAAGAAGAAATAAAAGATATTTTAATCGAGTTATCTTCACCATTAGCGGGATATTTAGGCAGGAAAAAAGGCACAAATGGGAGCGATCGCTTTTATTTTTTGCGAGAGTTAACAGTTAAGTAGCAAGAGAGATCGCCAATAAATCAACAGAAGATAGAAACCCGATTGCTGTTAAAAAGTATCTAGGTTTGTAGTAGAAAAACAAAAAACTAATATTCATGCTGAGAGATAATTGAGAATTTTAAAAATTATCTTCTTGCTGTGGTATAGAATATTCATTATTTGCAAGATACAATGCCTATGAAAATAGTTTTTTTTGGAACACCCCAATTTGCCATACCCAGTCTAGAAAAATTACTGAAGCATCCCAAATTTGAGGTTATCACTGTTGTTACTCAACCAGATAAAGTAAGAGGGAGAGGTAAAAAAACTACACCATCGCCAATTAAACAAGTTGCGATCGCTTACGACATCCCAGTTTGGCAACCTAAAAGAATCAAAAAAGATAGCGCAACCTTAGCACTACTCAAACAAGCAAATGCAGATTTTTTTGTAGTAGTAGCTTACGGACAAATTTTATCAGAAGAAATTTTAAATATGCCAAAATTTGGCTGTATCAACGTACACGGCTCGATTTTACCAGAATATAGGGGTGCTGCACCAATTCAATGGAGTATTGTTAAAGGCGATCGCCAGACTGGAATAACTACAATGTTGATGGATGTGGGAATGGATACCGGAGATATGTTACTCAAAGAATATATTCCGATCGACCTTTTAGATAATGCCGATACAATAGCAAAAAAATTAGCTGATATTGGTGCGAATTTATTAGTAGAAACTTTGATAAAATTAAAAACTAAAGAAATTGAACCTATTCCGCAAAACTCTGCTGTTGCTACTTATGCCCCTTTAATTAAAAAAGAAGATTATAAATTAGATTGGTCGCTTCCTGCTAAAACAATACACGATCGCATTAGAGGTTTTCATCCCAATTGTTTTGCAACTTTTCGCAATAATAAGATTAAAATTCTGGCTACAGCACCATTAGAAACTAAGTATCGCTCCGAACTTGCTCCAACATTCCAACAAAAAATAGCACCACATTTAGATGATTTGTCTTGCTCGAGCGGCAAAGTAGGAGAAGTTGTCGCTACAATTAAAAACATCGGCCCCGTATTGCAAACTGGTAAAGGGCTTTTGTTATTGTTAGAAGTGCAGCCAGCAGGAAAAAAACCTCAGTCTGGGGGAGATTTTGTCAACGGAATGCGTTTGTCAGTAGGAGAAACAATTGAAAATGGTTAGTTGTTTAATTCCATTGCTTCAAAAAAGCGACAACCTTCACAAGGCCCTTCAGGATTGACAGCACAACGTAATATTTCCGATCGCGCGTTAAAACGACAGTTACTATCTCCAACTACCCAACGGCCTTCAACTAGGCTTTTTTCTGAAGGTTTTTGTGCTGATTGGACGTAAACAGACACTTTATTTAAAAAATAACCGCCAATTCTATACTGATAATGGTGGTGTCGTTCTAAAACTGCGTAGGTTTGTCCGTTAAAGTCAAGATAATTGCCTGGTTGGGGCATCCAATCTAGTTGGATTTTACCAAGAGATTGGCGCGGGTGGGTCAAAATTAATTCTGTAAATATTGATTCGTTCAACTGCGATCGCTTCTACATTCTAGACGACATTATTAATTATTGTAATGTTAACTGATTTGTTTGAGCTGGAGTTTTTGCTTTAAATTAGTACGTAAATACTCTTTCGAGCCATTTTTTCTTTGAGATTGCGGCTTGAAATTTGGGGTAGATAATTAATTTCTTAAAATAGTAATTTCTATTTAAAAACTTTCGATCCTGTTTTAAAAAGCTAGTTTTAAGTTTGATTCGAGATAATTAAAATTAATTACTGCAAATAACAATTTAAATAAATTATTTCTGATTTAAAAAAAATTTCCTTTTTTGTAAAGTTTTGTTGCAAATCTTGTTTTTTGCATAAAACTAAAGAAATTA